>VSKX01088979.1_pt1 | contig 10438 bp, 10 predicted proteins | sample 4799481 | NCBI WGS metagenome assembly VSKX01 (sample SAMN12179537, study PRJNA552185) | sponge metagenome | biome: deep-sea hydrothermal plumes; feature: spots directly above weak diffusing fluid; material: sea water; isolation source: sponge from the Swan site of a hydrothermal vent ...
CCCCCTAGTTTGGCATGCACCTTCGGTGCATGCATACGCGGCGTGGGGGCTTCGCCCCCCCTACATTTTTCATTTGCCCAATTTGCCCACCCTGACCCGAAATCCTGGATGCAGCCCTGCACATTGATAAACTGCATCTTTTACTTTTGCGAATATCTTCCTACTCACACAAAAAAAGGGCTGTAAACTTATAAAAATTATGTTAAAAGTGCTCACAAAACTAAATTTATTGAGAAGTGCATTCATTTCGCTCAATCACAAAACGTAGTAGCGATACAGTAGGATACGTACCTGTTGCTCATGAGAGAGCCCAGAACCATCAGAGAGTCCTCCATTAAACTAACAATCTCGCTCGTCTCTGCTCCCTTCAGCAACAGCTCACCACGATTCTTGAAAAGAGCAAAGGAGAGACTCTGTACGCTCCAGTCAGCAACCACCTGCTTCAACTTGGCCTCAATGTCCTTCTCTTTGACAGCACTGATACAGATGTCCTCGATATCGTCCTTGTGCTGTAGTAACGGAGCCTCCATGATGTGAGAGAGGGCAAAATTCTCCGAGTGGATATCAAAGGTGTGTTTGGTGAGAGTGGCGATCCTCTCCCAGTGACGATCCATGAGTGCCTTGTTGGCCATCAGCTCTAGTAGGGGACAGGTCTCATTGAAGTCATCGATCTTCTTCTTAAGATCCTTGAATGCCTGCCACTCTTTGAGGGCCTTGGGTAGCTTACGACACCTGCACACATAGAGACATGATAACACATTCAAGCTAGAGACAATCACAGGTGAAGGATTTTGATGTGCCAGAGAACTCTGATCTGAGAACACCATTTGAATAGCTACTGAAAGCACACTTTAGTTTTGGTTATAGGCTCACATACGTAAATAGCTACCAAAGTGGCTAGATCATGAACACAAGGCTATATACGTACGTAGCTTTCAACTTTCAACCCATTAATATACTTTAGTCTTGAAAGTGGATCCACCATTTGAATAGCTACTGAATGCACACGAAATTGTGTTATAGGCTCACATAAATAGCTACCAAAGTGGCTAGATCATGAACAACAACACAAGGCTATGTATATACGTACGTAGCTTTCAACCCATCAGAACTCTAACTAAACATACTAACTACTAAAATATACTTTAGTTTTGAAAGTGGATCCAGCCAATTTAAAATGCAAGGCCTATACAGTGAGTCTCTGATTAAGACAATTGCTCGCACCTGTTCTGGAAGTCAATCAACTCGTTGTTAATCTTCTCAATGTCCACTTCTGTCCAAAGAATGTCGTAGTACCCATCCACAGTATCAGTGACTGTGTTGTAGAGACTGTACAGCTTCTGAAGCAGTCCCAGCTCTTTACGAACGTTTTGCACTGCGGGATAGTCTGTCACGGTCATGCCAAACAGTCGCTGCCCGCCAGTGTATGTCTGGAACTTGGACCAGAGCTCGTCAAACTGGGCATGGAATATTGACAACCGCTCGCTGGCCTCCCTGGGATGTAGTCCGGGCACCATTGGTCCAGTCTGTGCGTGTGTGTGTGATGGAGGGGTGCTTGTGAAAATGCATACCGTATAGCGGGAAATGTTCGTTGGGTTAAAGTTTCGTTATCAAGCCTTGAAAGCGTATTTTTTTGTGGTCTTATTTTCATTGTATGCCCTGAGCACGTCATCATAGTGTAGCCTACAGTCTAGATTTTCGTAGGTTAAATTTTCGTTTCGGGGCTCTCCGTAATGAAAATAAAGCCCAACAAAAATTTCCCGCTATATGATATGTGTAGGGGCTCATATCACACAGTGACACTTACCTTGGAGTAGCTTTGAGAGAATGCGTCTATGTCGTTCTTATAAATCTCTACAGATTCCAGTAAGTTGTTCTTGAACTGTGGCTGAATGGTCACCAGGTGAGCTTGCACAGTACACTACAGATGAAGTGAGGAGGTGAGAGGTTGTTATAAGCAATATTCAACCCACTCACTGTCTGTGATTGGAGATTCTTAAAGTTATAACGCAGTGAATCAACTCTCTCCATCTCCTCTCTGGGCACTGCCACTCCACAGTGGGCCAGGAAAGCGTAGCACTCTTCTATCGGCTGTAGCTCCATGTCCATTGCAATCTCTGCCGCTCTCACCTCGTCCAGTGCCAGCATAGTGCTGCGCACATCCTCCAGGTCCTGGGGAGGAATCACGTGATGATCACATGACAATAAAACTACGTAGTTGTGAAAGAAGAGAGATATAATTATAAATACCTATTTTTACGTACAGTATAGAGCCAGACAATTTGTCATTTTGATGGTATGTGGTTAAAAGTGTGTGTGTATGTGTGTGTAGTCCGAATAAACATACGGTAATGGCATAATTATAATTAAGCCAATTTTCCGGTCGGTACAATACGTACGCTATCTCTGGTCACACATGTACCTTAATGGGTCGAGCCAGTTTCTTGCTGTAATCAGTCACAAACTTGACAATGTTCTCCATACTAGAGCGATACCGGTCGTTGAGACTACGTCCATACGCTGTCTTCCAGGCCTTGGCCTCCACTGCCAGTGCTAACTTAAGCGGCTCCACTGAGAGCTGTATGGCTGGGTTGAAATACTGACAAGAGGGAAGCTCTGATATCTCAGTCTCCAGTCTCTCATAGCGTCCCATCTCTCCCTCGTAGTCTGAGAAGTGAGGATTGGATGCGTGGAATGCTGCTATGGCAGCGGCCCTATCCGTAGTGTAGAGATGCTCGTAGCCTTGATAACGAGCTATGGCCTGAGAGGAGAGGAGAGGGGGAATGAGTTACAATAATGAGTTAGTTAATTTAAAAGTCTACTCGCGTTCACCTGGTCCCCGGAAGTAAAATACTCATCATCATAATCTTTTGATTGGCTAATCCTACAAATTTTTTGAAGCTATAGTTAGCAGCTACGTTTAATTTGATACAAAGTATGACCAAGATAGATACAGTGCAAAAACTGAGGACCAGGTGAATGCGAATAGACTTTAGTGAGTATCAGGGTTTTACTTAAAGGGGGGAACCGCTCCTCTTTGACAAATTTTCCCGTTTAACCTAGCTTTGCCTCCACTCCCGCCACATGCCTGAGTATAACATGTACCTTGACCAGGTCCTGTCTTGAGGCCAGCACTGCAGAGGAGATCGTGCTGGCTAGCTTCAAGACCTCCTTGCTGTCGTGAATGGGCTTGTAGTAGTTTATCCTGGCAGCGGATATCGGGTTCAGTCGTGCTACGTATGAGAGAAGGCAGCTAGAATAAATAGCAGCACTGTATAGACTACTGTGTACGTATCGAAAATTAATATTCGTGTTGTGATAAAGTTACGATAGTGTTTTTCGTGGCGAAGAAAATCCACGAAAATAGATTGTACGAAAATTTAACTCGTGTATGATGTACAGTAAGCAACTCAAATTTTATTGCGTCGAATATTTCAACGTTTACAGTAGCATATTATGATATACGTATAATTTCATAAATGCAGGACAATATGATAGGTTTTTTTTATGACATTTTTGTGAGTGTGCATACACTAACTCTGACTGGAGGTAGCGCTCCTAGGAGTGGATTCGTTGGATGGAGGATGGAGGGGAGTCCACAGTGGGACAGCACTGCCTATCTCAGCCACGTAGCTTACAGCAGTGTTCACTGCGTTCTGTACCTCCTCCAGCGATGGTCTGAGAGTGATGATGGGTAGAGACAGCACTAGTTGGGTCAGGAACACAGCCACGGGATGGGAGCCCTCATCGACTGAGTACATTCTGGATACTGTCAGACCACCTGAGCAGGTAATACGACGTCTAAGACCGTCTAGAGTGCAGCGTACTGAGTGAATAAGCGCCTCCAAGTGACGCTGTTGGAAGTGTGAGAACAGGTCATCACATTCGCCCTCAAAAGCCTCCAGCTTGTCTGCATAATGAATGAATAACAAAGTATAATAATAATATGGACAAGTATATGGCAACCGCATTATGCTGATGTATTACATGTAGCAGGTTATTTTGAACGACTAATTTTGCTATAAAAAATTGTGCAAGATAACCGGTGATTGGTTAAACTACTTGTGGGTTAGAATGCTAGCGCTCACAAATATTTCGCAAATAAAATGTTTATGTATGTAAACGGCCAAAGTTTGCGAAAGGAACTCACTATACCCTATAAGCGGGAAATTTTCGTTATTTTCGTTACGGAGAGCCCCCAAAACAAAAAACTGGACAGTAGGCTACTATGATGATGTGCATTTTATAAGAAAAAAAATACCCCAAGGGCTGATAACGAAAATTTACCCCAAAAAAATATTTCCCGCTATACGATCATTAATTTTGGGCTCACCGTGCTTGGCCTTGCAAGTGTCCTCAGTGTCAAAGTCATGAACTGTTGGTAGGTTAGCAGAGGAATACAGCATATCGATGAGCTCCTTCACAGAGTCTTCCACTCTCTTTGAGGCCGCCTTCAATGTGAGCCCTCCTGCCTCGCAGCGGGCCTTGGCTTGAGTCAAGAAGTGGTCTGGTGTCCAAGAATCAGTGGTGGGCAGAGGAAGGAGTATAGTGCTGCCCATAGCCTCGAGTTGGTCCACAATACGACACTCATACAAGTCTTGTATCTACAGACATTGTGTGTACGTACATGCACATAGGCCTGCGTGAGATACGTATAACTAGACGGATATTTCTTGGGACCATTAATGGACTTCAGACAGAAGTACCTTTTTAGCGAATCTCTCAAACTCAGCAATGGCCTCTGTGCACTTGGCTATGAATGTGTCCAGATTGAGTGAGGTCCACGTGATGCTTAGGGCCCCAGCACTCAGCACTCTGTTCACCTAACAATTATTGCAAGCGGAAAACTTTCATAATAAACTTGGTTCACAATAAATTATGTAAACCAGGATTTAGACTTGAAATGTTATATCCAGTATAGCAGGAATTTTCGCTTAATTTTTGTCACGAAGAGATGCTTTCAAGGCCTGATACCAAAAATAAAAAAATTTCCCGCTATACGGTATATAAAGCACCTTGAAAACTATTTTCCTCAGAAGCGTACCCCAAAAACTATACTTACGTAGCTATAGCTGCACTGTACTTACCTTGCTGATGTGGTACTTCATGAGAGAGGTGAAGATCTCAGGTACGGTAGACCACAGACGAGCCTTCTCCTCCAGCAGGAACTATAATTATGCATGCAGCCAAGTGCTATAATAGTCAAGCACAGCAGGCATAGTCTATGCAATGTGCTCACCTTGATCTGAGCATAGTGGCTCTTGATAGTGGACATAGTCACAGCGTTGAAGTTATCAGGCACTTTGAGTCCAAGCACTCTCATCCACTTTGCCTCCTCCAGTAGAGTGATGACAGCAGGAGAGAGGTTGGGACACAGTCCACCTTCCTCACATCGGACCAACACAGGAACCTGTGCGTACGTACATAGAGATAGTCACCACCAATACACACACTACACTACACACACAGTGACACAAGTACAATCACATAATTTATAGCGGGTAAATTTCGTGGCGGTTAAGTTTCGTGGTTGAGGTCAAGACCATGAAAATTTCACCCACAAATAATAAGTCGCCCTCGAAACTTGCGCATTGCTAACATAGAAGGTGTGGCTTCAATCTGCAGCAATCACGAAAATAGCACCCGATACGAATTGAATAACTATTGGAGAACTACGATTTAGTGCCACGAAATTTACCCGCTATACGGTAGTATGTCATACTAAACGCAGGATTTTACTACAGTAGAGGCATATAGTTATACGTACCTGAAGACTCCTGTTAGCAGTGGTCACGTGCTCTGTCCAGGCCCGATACAGCAACAACTCATACTCTGTGAGACCCAATGCCACTCTATTGTACTTGCGAACTACGGCCAGACCCTGCGGTGTGTTCAACAACCCCGGTCGTTGCTTGAGAATGTTCATAGGGTCCTCTAGATGCTTGTAGAGTTGTCGTGCCCAGCTGATACGACCAGTTACTGGTGGCATGTTGTGGCCTAGTGGGGGATGCTGGCGACTCTCCTTGTACATCTGTAGGAGATTATATTATGATGACTCTTCAAACAAGATAAGAGGATTACAAGAAATAAGCAAATAATAAAACTAGAAAATGAGATACCACATACACACGTATTATTATACCGTAGATCGCGAAAAAAAAAATCGTTACGAAGAGCCTCAAAACAAAAAAATCTAGATAGTAGACTACGTAGCTACTATGATGACGTGCTCAGGGCATACAGTGAAAATAAGACCACGAAAATATATGCTTTCAAGGCCTGATAACGAAAATGTCCCACTATACAGTAGTCGTTATATAGACACTTTCTTACCTTCAGAATCTTGTCAATACCAGTGGAGAATTTGGAGAGTGTTTCAGTGTACTTGGTATCCATAGGAGCAGCCAGACACTTCAGTCCCAGTCTCTCAAACCTGTTGCCAGCGTGAATAGTGTGTGTGTGCCAGTTAGTGGAGTGAGTGTGATGTGTGTGTGTGCCAGTTAGTGGATCGAGTGAGTGTGATGTGTGTGTGTGCCAGTTAGTGGAGTGAGTGTGATGTGTGTGTGCCAGTTAGTGGAGTGAGTGTGATGTGTGTGTGTGCCAGTTAGTGGAGTGAGTGTGATGTGTGTGTGCCATTTAGTGGAGTGAGTGTGATGTGTGTGTGCCATTTAGTGGAGTGAGTGTGATGTGTGGGGAGGGGGAGGGGGAGAGGGGTGGAGTGGAGTACCTCTGCAATAGCCAGAGTGTTTGCATGACGCTGGAGACCTGTTCAAAGCTCCCAGTCATAAAACCCACTAACTGCGTCTCCAGATTAGCCACTTGTCGCATCAAGTCATCAAAGTCTAGCTTGAACTCTGCCTTTCGGTGATCCAGTGGATTATACGGCTTTTTCTTAAAGTTGGAGATGATTGAGTTGAGTCTTGTTGCCAGCATCTCCCCACCGTCGATGTGAGCATGCCTCAGACTAGAGAACTGAGCCTCAGTGTCAACAACAGCTTTGATCTGATCCAGTCTACGAACAAACGAGGAGAATTTTCCAAACACGTACGTTTCGGATATCTCAAAGGGGCGTGGTCCAGACTCCACTCTCTTCTTGCTCTGATGGAAGCTCTCCTGGTAGATAGTGTAGAGGCGCTGACAAGCTGCCAGTCTCTGGAGGAGCACTGACGGGTCTACCTCCCACACATGCAGTAGACCACTCTCAGTAATGTAGCTCTTGCACGCTGTCACCATCTGGTTAGTCACCTGTTAGGGAGGCAAATACGTAGTACATAATTGCACTGGTCAAGCAAACATTTCAGCAAAAACGAGTTCGAACTGCATGGAAATAAAACTGCTGCTCTACAAATACTACCATAATTGCTAGAATGTTTCGAGGACTATAATAACTTTCGCGTTTTTCACGAATAAAACTCTGTCCGTGAAAGTTTTAATCCACGAAATTGGAATGTGCATTGGTGTAATTACAATAAGCCCCTTCCATGTGAAAGTAAAATGATGAGGTGTTTTGATAGCCAATCCGCGAAAGGTTTGCCCCTCGAAACATTCTAGCTATACGGTATGTGAGAGGTCTAAGCAAAGCACTACTGCATGAATGTTTTACAGTTCAAGTTATGGGCTCTTTAAAGTTAGCTATAAGTAATGAAAAAGGGGGAGGGACAGTTAGCGCTGGCTGAGTGCCACAAAATAAGAAATTGAGCCACACTCTCACCTTGACAAAGAGAGAGGTCATTTTCTCTGAGGTGTTGTAATAGCGTGAGACAGCATGGACCATTAGTATGGTGGAGATGAGAGGAGAGAGAGACTCCAACATGGACAGAGGGTCACCCTGGTAGAGTGGCTTGCACAGTCGCTCAATAGTGTACAGATATTTGAGATTGTCTCTGGCCTCGTTAGAAGCATCAGTGATGTGTGTGTCCAGCACCCTCCAAGTCTACAGTTAGAGCATTGAGTTATGAACACACACACACAAAATTGCACACACTGTTATTAAAGTCTAAATTCTATTTGCGTTCACCTGGTCTCCGGAAGTAAAATGGCTCATCATTGATCTTTTGACTGGCTAATCGAAGCTATAGTTAGAAGTGGCGTTTAGAAACAGAATGATACTTGAAATATTAGAGTATGATTACGATAGCTACAGTGCAAAAACTGAGGACCAGGTGAACGCGAATAGACTTTACATGTGTTTTGCATGTAAATTATCTTCATGAACTTTGCGAAAGACTAGATTTCTACAGTGTAAGTAGCGTTGTTCGCTAAATACTTGCACTAGCTAAAATCGCACAGTAGGCTCTTTTTTGAGTCAATAGCAAAGGGTTTCGGTTTCACGCACAAAACATAGTAACATCCATACCTTGATTATCCTGGACTTGGCTGCTACAAGTGTTGTGATGACTCCTCTACAGGGATGAGTCTTGATCTGATCCACCAGACACGAGAACTTGGCCGTCCTCTGTTTCCAGTACTCTAACTCTGCTAGTGGGCCAGTGTCATCAGCCTCCTTACGCATCTGACTACCTTCAGCAAGCACCTGAGAACAACGAGGAGATCACACTAACTCTCACATACAGTACTGTGCACAGAAAACTTTGCGAAGTCTTCATGAACTTTCATGAACACTTCCTGAAAGTTCGTGTAAATTCGTGTAAAGCTTTGTGAACACTTCGCGAAGGTTCGCTTTGCGAACATTTCGTGCGAAGCTTCGCAAAGTGTTCGCGAAGTTTCGCTAAGTGGTCGCGAACTTCGTGCTTCGCAAAGTTTTCTGTGCACAGTACTGTACCACTACCAGAGCCTACAACACTAACCAGTAATTAACTGGAGTGCGGTGGAACGCGGTGGAACGAATGTCAGACAGTAATTTTTGACCTTCAACTTCGGTATACCGTATAGCGGGAAATGTTCGTTGGGTAAATTTTTATATTATCAGGCCTTTGGAAAGCATTATTATTTTCGTGGTCTTATTTTTGTTGTATGCCCTTGCCCTGAGCACGTCATCATAGTAGCCTACTATCTAGATTTTCATGGGTTAATTTTTTCGTTTTGGGGCTCTTCGTAACGAAAAATTTAATAAAACCCAACGAAATTTTCCAAATACTGTGGTATGTACTACTAATCTATATCTTCTCCGTAAACTTAAATCGTAGTTCCGTTTTGTTATGGATAGTTTTGTATGGTTTGAGGCTCTGCATTAAAACACACACTGACTGTACTCACCTGCTCTATCTGCTGACACCAGCCACTGGCCAGCTCCTCCAGAGCAGTCACTACCTCGGGCAGTCTAGCGCTGGTTATACAGCCATCAGAGCTTCTCAACTTCTCCAAGTCTACTGAGCAGACTAAGCTGAGTTGAATAGCACTCTCGACGCTTAACTGGGAGCCTGCGAGAGAGAGGATAATACATAATACTTTAGTGAAATCTCTGGGCGGCGGGAACTTAGGGTTTCCTACACCCTGACTTTGTTGTATCGTAGAGCGGGAAATTTTCATTTGGTTAAATTTTCGTTATCAGGCCTTGAAAGCATGTTTTCGTGGTCTTATTTTCGTTGTATGCCCTGAGCACGTCATCATAGTACCCTGCTATAGATTTTAGTTGGTTAATTTTTGTTTTGGGGCTCTCCGTAACGAAAATAAGAAAGAAAAAAACAACAACGAGGAATTGTCTCACTGTGCAGGAAGTTGATATAGGCCTTTAGAGTGTTGATGAAGGTGTTGACTTGTGTCGGCTGCAATGGCCCCCAGTGACTATCACTCTGCAATGCTGGCAGCATGACTTGACTCAGGTACTCCTGCACCACCTCCAACACACAACGCTTGTTAGCATCCAGACACCCACACAACAGCTCCTCGGCTATATTGGACTTTGTCACACCCTTCACATTTTTCGGGCGTAGGAAAAACACACAGACTCCCTTTAGGGCGTCCCCGGTACCGTCTGTGGCAGTCACCCTCTTCCCTTGCTTGGCAGGGGAGGGCACTAGACCAGTGGCAAGCATCTCTCCTGTGTGTGGTGTGTGTTGTACGTGTGTGAGGGGTGATAGGAGAAAGGGAGCTCACCGTACACTGGGGTGTCAGCTTCCTGATAGTAGAACAGCAATGCCTTGTTGCCATCCGGCTCAAAGAACTTGTCGAACAAGTCCAGCTACAAACATAACGATAATCTATATCAGTAGCTACATGTGCAAGATTGACAGATAAGCAAATAATGAGCACCGTACCGTAATTGATGTAATTACAACGCCACCATAATATAAGCGCCACGTGAGACTGAGCGTAATTTTTGAGGTCCTAAAAGAAGCGCCAACCATTGCTGGAATTAATATTTTCTGGCGCTTATAAAATTAAATAAGAGTGTTTGTGACGTCCGGTAATTACAAAAATAGCTGCAGGTAAGACAGAGACCTCTCTAGATACTTCAGGATCCTATTCTCTAGGCTAC
>VSKX01064375.1_pt1 | contig 10413 bp, 5 predicted proteins | sample 4799481 | NCBI WGS metagenome assembly VSKX01 (sample SAMN12179537, study PRJNA552185) | sponge metagenome | biome: deep-sea hydrothermal plumes; feature: spots directly above weak diffusing fluid; material: sea water; isolation source: sponge from the Swan site of a hydrothermal vent ...
AAATTGGTCGTGGCTATATCACCCACCATAACAGCCGAACTACTGAAGGGTAAATCTGCACTCAAGCGGGTCAGGTGAAAATTATCATCTTGCATATCTAATCCAACTATAAGATTACGCCCCCGCTCTCCGCCCAGCACAAACTGATTGCTAACAAGGTGGAACGCACCCGCTAGAGATTTATCCGTGCCGAATAATGTCGCATATAAAGTATATAAAAAAGAAGGCGGGGCAACAGGACTGGTAGAAAATATAGCCTGCCGAGAAGTCGTGCTGGAAAGGGCGCTAAAATCTATCGCATCACTAGCGGCACGGATTCTTAAAGTGGGGGTGTTGGTATCATCAAATGTGATGTTCAATTGGGTTTGTAATTCCTCGCCAAATAAACTGGTCTGTAGATTTTCGGCACGGATATAATCTGTGGTCAGCGTTATCACGCCCGATAGACGCAAGGCATCATCAACATCGCTGGCAAGGGTGATATTCGTATTCCTCAACACATTCCGCAATAGACGCCGCGATAAAAAACGAGCCTCCGCATCTATTTGGAAATGCGGCTCTTGCTGTAATGCCCCCGCTAGCGTTAGCTCCTCGCTATCATCGCCAGCGCTGATAGACAAAACCATAGCAGTGCGCGCCGCCGAAGCCTCCTTTATCTCTCCCGCCGCCGTGAAATCCCCCAATGTGAAAGTGAAACGATAATTATCCCCCGCACGGCGTAAAATATCCGCATGGAGAGACGGCAATATAAGTGTCTCTTGTGTGGGGGCTTTTTTTGCCTCCAAAACAATATCTACATTATGAAGACGCAGAGAAGGTATCGGCAAGGCAAGTAATGTTTTGCGTATATCTTTTAGGGTCGCCTCTATCGGCTGATTGGGCGCGGAAGCAATCTCTATTGCGCCATCATACGCCTCTATACGGGTCAGCCGCCACCTGTTCTCAACTTGCCATAATTGCGACCATGATAATCCATAACGCACTTCATCTAGTGTCGCTGTCATATCATCCGCCCGATAAGAAACTTGGCGAAGACGTAATTCAGGCTGTGGCAATAAATGCAACGCCAGACTACCCACCTCTATATCGCCATCAATATAAGCCGATAGCACCGCCTTATCGGGGGCTATCGCCAAACGAGGCGGCACAAACCACACCGCAGCCAAAAAAGCCGCCAAAGTGAAAGATAATATAAAAAGCAAACGCATAGCCCTAACTATATGGCACATTATTTTGTCTCACGCTATAATGAGCGAATCATGATAAAGGCAAATAATGAGCGATCCATTTGATTTAGATAGCACCCCACCCTCTGATGAGGGGGCAGAGGTGAAGGACGATGCCCCGCCATTGGGAGAGGCAGTGCCGCTATCACAGCAAGCCCAGCAAGCAAGAGCGGGGGGCGAGGCTAGTGTTGGCGGGATTGACGCCGCCGCTATGCTGGACGATTTGAACGATGCCCAACGCGAAGCCGTATTAGCAGAAGATGGCGCCCTCCTATTATTGGCAGGGGCGGGCACTGGCAAAACCCGCGCCTTGAGCACGCGTATTGCCTATAAAATAGCCACAGGACAAGCCTATCCTAGTCAGGTATTGGCGGTCACCTTCACCAATAAGGCAGCTCTAGAAATGCGCCAACGCATCGGTAGTCTGCTAGGCTCTGCGGTGGAGGAAATGCCATGGCTGGGGACATTCCACTCGCTTTCATCACGGATATTACGCCGCCATGCCGAACTGGTAGGACTGACGGATAAATTCTCTATCCTCAACGCTGACGATCAATTGCGCTATTTCAAACAAATCCTAAAATCCGAAAACATAGACGATAAACGCTATCCGGCGCGTTTGATAGCGGGCATCATAGACCGATGGAAGAATAGGGGCTATTACCCCGATGAAGTGCCAACATCAGAAGCCTCGCATTTCGCTAATGGACACGCCATTCAAATCTATAGTATTTATCAAAACCGCCTAAAAACTCTGGACATTGCCGACTTTGGCGACCTCATTATGCATGCCGTCCATATTTTGCGAGACCATAAAGATGTGCTGGCGGAATATCAAAAAAAATTCAAACATATTCTGGTTGATGAATATCAAGATACAAATGTCGTGCAATATCTGTGGTTGCGATTGCTGGCACTAGGGCATAGCAATATCTGCTGTGTCGGTGATGACGACCAATCCATCTATGGCTGGCGGGGGGCGGAAATAGAAAATATCCTGCGCTTTGAAAAAGATTTCGCAGGCGCAAAAACCATTAAACTAGAACAAAACTATCGCTCCTCTCCGCATATATTAGCGGCGGCGTCTGGGTTGATTAAGTCTAATGAGGGGCGGCTGGGCAAGACCCTATGGACCGACCGCAAAGATGGCGAGAAGATATTCCTGCGCGGGTGCTATGATGGCGAAGAAGAAGCCCGCCTCATCGGGGATGACATAGAAGCGCATCATCGCGCCAAACGAGACCTCAATGAAATATCTATATTGGTTCGCGCTGGCTTCCAAATGAGGGAGTTTGAAGACAGATTCATAACGCTGGGCTTGCCATATCGGGTGATAGGCGGACCACGTTTCTATGAACGAGCCGAAATAAGAGACGCCAATGCTTACCTGCGCCTTATTCAGCACCCTAGCGATGACTTCGCCCTTGAACGCATTATCAATCGCCCTCGGCGGGGGTTGGGTAATGTCGCGCTGCAAACCCTAACAAGTGCGGCACGGGCGATGGAAACAAATCTATTCCAAGCCGCCCAAACCCTTATCACCACCGATGAGTTGAAACCTGCTGCCCGCAATGCTCTGCAATCTTTCATTCGTGCGGTGGAGCGGTGGCAACAACGCGCCACAGAAATGACGCATACAGAACTCGCCGAACTCGTGCTGGATGAAAGCGGTTATATCGCTATGTGGCAAGCCGATAAATCCCCCGAAGCACCCGGCAAATTAGAGAACATAAAAGAAATGGTCAGCTCTATGGGCGACTTTGAAAATCTCGCGGGGTATCTGGAACATATCGCCCTGGTGATGGAAGCACAAAGCAATGATAGCGGTGATGAAAAAGTGTCGCTGATGACCCTGCATGCCGCAAAAGGGTTGGAGTTTGATATTGTCTTCCTACCCGGCTGGGAAGAAGGCGTGTTCCCCCACCAACGAAGCCTAGACGAAGAAGGCACACGAGGGCTGGAAGAAGAAAGGCGACTGGCTTATGTCGGGATTACCCGTGCCAAGCAACTCGTCACGATATCATTTGCGGGCAATCGTAATCTGCATGGGCGGTGGATTAACGCAACACCCTCTCGGTTTATAGATGAACTGCCCTGCGACCATGTGCAAGTGAATGACGATGCCCATATCCCCTCGCCCATTACACATCGGGCAACATCCGCCACTCATGCCACGCCGATAAAAGAAGCATGGCAACGAAACCCCGCCCAAACCATAGAGGGAAAAGCGGTTTCTTCTAGTGCTAGTGCCGCACAAAGCGTGGATTATAAACGAGGCGAGAGGGTGTTTCATCAAAAGTTCGGCTATGGTCATATAGAAGTCGTGGATGGCAATAAACTCGCCATCGCATTCGACAAAGCGGGGCGCAAAAAAGTGCTCGCCGATTATGTAGAAAAACATGGCTGAACAAGACGCAGAAGTTTGGAAACTATCGCTAACAACAACCGATATAGAAGCGATGGATGAGGCGCTGGAACAATATGAAGCACTCGCTATCGGCTGGGATAATAAAAAAGAAGCCGCACGGGTGGATGCATATTTCAGCACACGCCCAGAAATAAATCCCGATACTTTGCCGCCCCATACGGATTTTATATGTGCGCCAGTGCCACCACAAGATTGGGTCGCCTATGGACAAAAAAGCCTGCCAGAGATTTATGTGCCGCCATTTTTAGTGCATGGCGGACACAATCGCCCCACCACACGCGGCAGTTATCACACAATAGAGATTGAGGCAGCCCAAGCCTTTGGCACAGGACATCATGCAACGACACAACATTGTTTGGCACTTTTGGCATATCATTTTCGCACCCACAGCCCTGCCCTTGCACGGGTGGCAGATATTGGATGCGGTGCTGGAATCTTATCTATCGCCGCCGCAAAAATAGGGGTTCGCACACTCTATGCAAGCGATAACGACCCCCTCGCTGTTGCTGCTACGAAAGAAAACGCCCGCCATAATCGCACCGCCCCCGCTATAGCGACGTTGCTATGTTCTGGCATGAAGCACCCCGATTATATTTGCGCCCCCACCTTTGATTTGATTATGGCGAATATATTGGCAACACCTTTACGATTATTAGCAAAAGAGTTTGCGGAACTGCTGGCATATAATGGCTGCCTCATTCTTTCGGGTATTTTGCAGAGCCAAGCACGGCGGGTGCAAGCGCATTATCGCCAATTTGGATTTGTGCCTAAAAAAATAATCCATAATGACGGCTGGACGAGCCTATACCTTACACGATAAGATAGCCTATGTTTCAAGACTTTGAAAACGCCCCATTACGCAGCACCAGTGAAGGCGCAACACGCCTCGCTGATGTGCGCCGCCTTATGCGTCTTGCCAAACTAGACGCCTTTATTGTGCCACGCGAAGATGCCTATCAAGGGGAATATGTGCCCCCTTATGGTGAAAGACTAAACTGGCTTACGGGGTTTAATGGCTCGGCAGGGTTGGCAGTCGTGTTGCCGCGCAAGGCGGCTTTGTTCGTTGATGGACGCTATGTTTTGCAAGCCGCTTATCAGGTAGATAAAAAATTATTCACCCCTATCCATAGTGCCGAGGTCAGCCCCGCCCGTTGGCTATTGAAAAACCTAAAAAAGAATGCGCGTGTCGGGCTTGATGCGCGTTTGCATACGCAAAATTTCGTGACACGGCTTGCGAAGCATTTATCTACAATAGGGGCGAAGATTGTTATGCTGCCGACTAACCCTATTGATAAATTATGGCAAGAGCGCCCTGCCCCCCCCGCTACAAAGGTGGAGGGGCAGCCATTGCGTTTGACAGGGCGCAGTTCTTTTGACAAACGCAAAACCCTCGCCAAGCAAATGCGCGAAGCGGGAATAGATGCCACCCCCATCAGCAAGCCCGAAAACATTGCATGGCTTTTGAATATTCGCGGGCGTGATGTGCCACATACACCCTTTGCTTTGTCGTTTGGGGTTCTTCATAAATCGGGGCGTTTTGATTGGTATATAGAAAAACATCGTGTTTCCAATAGCGTGATGAAGGCGGTCGGAAAAAATGTGACAATTTGCAAGCCCGCACAACTTGCGGCGGGGCTGGCGGCGCTGGCTAAAAAATCCATAGCCCTTGATGCGACCAGCACCCCTGCTTGGTTTGTGCAGCAGTTAAAAAACAGCCGCATTATTGAAGCGCCTGATCCGTGCGCCTTACCAAAAGCATGTAAGACCAAAGCCGAAATCAAAGGTGCCGAAGCCGCCCATAAAAGAGATGGTGTTGCTTTGTGTCAGTTTCTTTGTTGGTTAGAAGCCACTGCCCCTGATGTAAAAATTACAGAAATTGATGCCGCACAAAAAATAGAAGCCTTTCGTATGGCGAGCGGGCATTTACGAGATTTAAGTTTTGATAGTATTTCTGGCACTGCCGCCCATGGGGCGATTGTGCATTATCGGGTGACCCATGCCACCAATCAGAAACTTCGCAATGGTGATATTTATCTGCTGGATAGTGGCGGGCAATATAGCGATGGCACAACCGATGTTACCCGCACTTTGCTTATCGGCACGAAAAAACCAAAGCGGGAAGTGGTAGATGCCTTCACGCGTGTTCTGCGCGGGCATATTGCTTTGGCGATGGTGCAGTTTCCGCATGGCACAAGTGGCACACAATTAGATGCGTTGGCGCGTGCGCCATTATGGGCGGCGGGGTTAGATTTCGCACACGGCACAGGGCATGGGGTGGGCAGTTATCTTTCCGTCCATGAAGGCCCACACCGCATATCTAAAGGTGGTGATGAACCATTGCGAGACGGTATGATTGTTTCTAACGAGCCCGGTTATTATAAGGCGGGGGATTTTGGTATTCGCATTGAGAATCTGCAATATGTCGTGCCGCTTGCCGATATGCTGTGTTTTAAGACATTAACGCTCGCCCCGATTGAGCGTCGCCTGATTGACCCGACAATGCTTGCCCCCGATGAACGCGCTTGGTTAAATGCCTATCATAAAAGGGTGGCGGCGGAGATTACCCCGCACTTACCCGATGCCGCAACAAAGCGTTGGTTGAAAAGGGTTTGTAAAAATTTATAGTCATGGGACTTAACCACATTTTACCGCTCCGTGAGCGGGAATAATGTGGTTGGGGGAATTTTGCCCCCCACATAAAGGATGTGCAAATGGTCGTGGATTGTGTCTTGCCAATACTTCATAATCCCCTGTCGGGGCTTATAAAGTGGCAAACCTACAAACCACCCCCCCTTAATTAATAAAGTTTATCCATTCGGTTTCAGTGAATATCTTTATACCGAGTTCTTCGGCTTTTTTTAATTTACTACCCGCCGCCGCACCCGCCACGACAATATCCGTATTGCTAGAAACCGCCCCCGATACTTTCGCCCCCATAGATTCGGCACGGGCTTTGGCTTCGGGGCGGCTCATCTGTTCCATCGTGCCTGTGAAAACAATCACCTTATCGGTTAGTGGCGTATTATCTGTCGCCACCGCTATCGGGGTTGGCGACACCCCCGCCTCTATTAAATCAGTTATGGTTTGGCGATTATGGGATTCGGTAAAAAAAGCCTCTAATGTATCCACCAGGACATCGCCTACGCCATCTATGGCACGGAGTTGTGCCGTCTGCCCCGCTTGGAAGGACGCAACATCACCATAATGACGCGCCAATAATTTCGCTGTCGTCTCCCCGACATGGCGAATACCCAACGCAAAAATGAATTTATCTAACTCTATGTTGCGCCGTGCATCTATCGCTTTGAATAATTTTATGGCGCTGTCTTTTAATGTTCCCTTATTTTTGCCCGATGTATAACGCCAAATATCAGGGGGGGAGTCGCGGTAATTTTTTTCTAATGTGAAAATATCGCTAGGCGTTTTCACCATTTCATTTATCCAATAGTCGTCTATTTGTTTTGTGCCGAGACCATCAATATCAAACGCATTGCGAGAGACAAAATGCTTTAACCGCTCGCGGGCTTGGGCGGGGCAAGACAGACCGCCTGTGCAACGAATAACCTTATCTTTTGTGCCGTCCTCTTTTATTTCTGCTTGGGCGGATGCCCCACAAGCGGGGCAAATCTTGGGGAATATAAAAGGCTTACTGCCTTTGCTGCGTGATTTTATATCCACCTCCACCACTTGCGGGATAACATCACCCGCGCGTTGAATGGTTACCCTATCCCCGACACGAACATCTTTGCGGGCAATCTCATCAGCATTATGCAAAGTGGCATTGGAGACGACCACGCCGCCAACATTGATAGGCTCTAATTTAGCAACAGGGGTGAGCGCCCCCGTGCGACCAACTTGTATCTCTATGGCATTCAAAATGGTTTGGGCTTGCTCTGCTGAGAATTTATGCGCTATCGCCCAGCGCGGCGCACGAGACACAAACCCCAATCTCTGTTGGTAATCTAGGCGATTGACCTTATAGACCATACCATCAATGTCATAGCCAAGTGTAGAGCGGCGCGTGTTTATATCTTGCCAATGGGCTTGGCAGGCGGCAGCACTTTCTAGCAATCGCCATTCGGGGTTGGTGGTGAAACCCCAATCTGCCATCGCCTTCAACATATCCGCTTGGGTGTCGTTTGGGAGGGACGAAACAACACCCCAGCCATAAGCGAAAAATCGCAATTTGCGAGCCGCCGTGATAGACGAATCTAACTGGCGCAAACTACCCGCCGCCGCATTACGAGGATTGGCAAATATCTTTTTGCCCTGCTTTTCATTATCGGCATTGAGTGCCGCAAAATCTGCCTGTGCCATATAGACCTCGCCCCTGATGTCTATAATGTCAGGCACAGGGCTTGCGGTAGAGTTTTGTAAAGTTTCAGGAATATCCATAATGGTGCGCAAATTTGTCGTTATATCTTCGCCCACTGCGCCATCGCCTCTGGTTGCGCCACGCACAAATCGCCCCGCCTCATAACGCAAACTAGCCGATAGTCCGTCAATCTTTGGTTCAGAAGTGAAATGCACCGCATCATCGGGCGTCAATTTTAAGAAGCGGCGAATGCGTGTGGTAAAGTCAATAATATCCGCCTCGTCAAACGCATTGCCTAATGACAGCATTGGTAGTTCGTGTTTTATCTTGCCAAATGCCTCACTAACGGGGGCGCCGATTGTGTTGCTTGGGCTGTCGGCACGGATAAGGTGCGGGAAGGCTTCTTCTAGTGCTGTATTGCGGCGGCGTTTGTCATCATAATTTGCATCGCTGATAGTCGGGGCGTCATTTTGGTGATAGGCGATGTCATGCGCCGTAATCTCTTTTGCCAATGCCGCTAGTTCTTTTGCCGCCTCTTGCTTGGTGAGTTTGTTTGCTTGTTTCATGACCCCACCTTTGCCTCTAGCAGACGTTTGGCGGCTGCCACCGCCTCTGCCGTGATAGAGGCACCCGAAAGCATACGCGCTATTTCTTGCAGACGCTCATTATCGGGCAGGAGGCTAAACGCGGTTTGCGATGATGTCTTGCTGACCAAATAATGTTGGTCGGCGCGCGCTGCCACTTGTGGGGCATGGGTCACCACCAAAACTTGCGCATTATTGCTTGCCAGATTATGGAGGCGCACCCCGACCGCTTCTGCCACAGCACCGCCAACACCCGCATCAACTTCATCAAATATCAAAGTGCTATGCTGTGCGCCTTCTAACACCACAACTTTTAGAGCGAGCATGAATCGGGCTAACTCCCCCCCCGATGCGATTTTGGCAATAGGCGCAGGGGTAACACCTTTATTTGTCGCCGCCTCAAACTGCACTTTATCTAGCCCATATATCCCACCCGCTTCGGGGGCGACACTATCTATCTGTGTATGAAACTTGCCGCCATTTAATTTGAGTGGCGGTAGTTCTGCTGCCACACGTTTATCAAGCGTGATTGCCGCTTTGTGTCGTGCCTTGCTTAAAGCCTGTGCCGTTTTCGCATAAGCCGCCTCTGCTTTATTCTGTGCCGCCTCTAATGCGGTGATGTTGCGTGTGTCGCCCTCTATCCCCGCTAAACGAGATTGCAATTCACCCATAAGAGACGCCAAGTCATCGCAATTTGTATTATGCTTACGCGCCATATCGCGCAAAGCAAAAAGGCGTTGCTCCACCTTTTGCAAGCGGTCGGGGTCATGAATTATCGTTGCCGCCGCCTCGTTTAATACGGCGCGGGCTTCTTGGGTTTCTATCAACATTTTATCAATAGCAGTAATCACACCATCTAATGCCGTGCCCGCTTTGCTGGCGACTTGCTCTAGCCTTCGCAAAGCAGCACTGATAGCATTATCGCCCCCGCCCTCATCTGATAAATGCTGAGAGATTTCGTTTAACTCTGCCGTGATTTTTTCCGCATTCATAAGCAGTTCGCGGGTTTGGGCGAGTTTGATTTCCTCTCCCACTTCGGGGGCGAGGTCGGCTAACTCTGCCAGCGCATGGGTCAGGTAGTCTTTATCGGCTGTCGTATCTGCTAAATCTGCTTGGGCTTGTGCCAATGCCGCCTGCGCCGCTTGCCATTGTTGATAAGCCGCACCAGTCTTTTTGACATCCCCCGCTAGCGCCCCAAACGCATCTAGTAAATCACGCTGTGTGCCAGCATCGGTGAGGGCTTGGCTTTCGTGCTGTCCGTGTATCTCTACCAATTGCGAACCAATCTGGCGCAATAGCGCGACACTTATCGGTTTGTCGTTGCAAAAAGCGCGCGATCTGCCGTCTTTGTTTTGAATGCGGCGCAAAATAATATCCGTCACTGGCGATTCTGTCAGCCCTGCTTCTATCAATGTTGTTTGGACACAATGGCTGGAGGCTATTTCAAAACAGGCACTGACTTCGCCTTGCGCACAGCCTTGACGCACCAAACCGACATCGCCGCGTTGCCCTGTCGCAAGGCTCAACGCATCTAGCAGAACAGACTTACCCGCCCCCGTCTCCCCCGTGAGTGCCGTGAAACCGCCCGACCAGTCAAGCACGGCGTGGTCTATCAATACAATGTCACGAATGGCGAGCGAGACGAGCATGGCGCGTCCCTATTGTGCCGATTTCAATAACCGATAGCTGCGAGCGTACCAAGCGCTGTCTGGGAAATTATGCCCAAGCGTAGCCGCCGCCTTTTGTGCTTCGGGAATAATGCCAAGCGCAATATACACCTCCACCAAACGATGCAACGCCTCTGGTGTTTGCGCTGTCGTGGAATAATGACGCACAACATTAGAAAATCGTTTAGCGGCA
>VSKX01043105.1_pt1 | contig 10412 bp, 6 predicted proteins | sample 4799481 | NCBI WGS metagenome assembly VSKX01 (sample SAMN12179537, study PRJNA552185) | sponge metagenome | biome: deep-sea hydrothermal plumes; feature: spots directly above weak diffusing fluid; material: sea water; isolation source: sponge from the Swan site of a hydrothermal vent ...
GGGGGGGGGGGGGGGGGGGGCAGTAGAATATGGCACACAGTGATGGATGTGAGGTGGGAATGCACTCACCCGTCATACGCCCCGCTCACAATACGCTTGTCGTTGAACCGAATGCACCGCACTAGATCATCGTGGCCCTCCAGTAAACGTAGACACGCTCCTAACTCTATATCCCATATACGGATGGTGTTGTCCGAGGATCCGCTCACAACGTGATTGCCACGATACTGTAAACACGCAATCCCCCGTCTGTGACCGTGTAGAGTCCGCACAAACTCACTAGTGGACGTGCGCCACACCTACACATGAGGGAGCTTATAGCCACGGACTCATGGGGGGTATATGTGGAGGGGTATGACGTACCTTAATGGTCCTATCTCCAGAAGCAGACACAATGTAGCGGTCATCGAAATCAACCACGTTGACTGCTGCCCTGTGTCCAACAAGAACTCGACGCAATACGATGTCTTTTGGGCTCCGCATGTCCCACACAGCAATAGTACGATCCTGCGGGTGGAGTCAATAAACACCACACCCCTTAATATGAGTGACTGGTGGTACCTTTGAGCAAGTAACCATAGTCTTGTTACAGAACCTCAAGTGGAGTACAGCCTCACAGTGATGTACCAGAGTGTTGAGCATGGCACCAGTGGCAACCTCCCACACTCTATATACACACACACACAGTCACATATCACAGATCACACTTTTCTATGCTATAGAGCACACACCTCAACACTAATGGCAAGTTTAATATGACGCAAGTGCCATAACCTGGCTCTAATCGAGCGTTTCCTGACGCTACGTAAGCTACAGCATCGTTATTATAAGCCAGCCATTACACGGTTACAGACCACACTCTAAACACATACAAAGGCACAGAGCACACGCCCACACTTGATTCATGATTACACACACACACGCACGCACACACACATACACAGAGTCATAGAGTACATTAAGCACAAACACACACCTGATGGTGGAATCGCTGGAGCCAGTAACGACCACTTCCTCGTCATACTGCAGACAGAGCACAGAACCAGTGTGCCCTTGCAGAATACGAGTGCATTCCAAAGTGTGACGATTCCACACCTACAAGGAGACATTGACACGTGTGTTAGCACGGCTTCTACAGTCATACACGTGCCTGTCTGTGCAAGTAAAGCCTGTTTCACAATATAACAATGGAGCTTACGTAGTATCAGTAGCATCAGTAACGCACAAATAGATACTGTCCTATTCTACCACAGTAGCATCAGCGATGTGTTACGTAGCGTCATATTGCGAACCAAAACAGCCAATGGAGAGGTGTGTGGGTTAGTCATCACCAGTACATTCTTGTGGCCATTGAATTGTGACACAGTCCATGCACACATACAATACAGAACAAAGGAAGTGGCAAAGACGTTGTGTGCAACTAGTCAGGCCTTTGATCTGAGCTGAGCCTCACCTTGATCGTGTTATCTCTCAGTCCGCTCACAATCTTCTTGTCATCGTACTGGAGGCAATAGACGCCCTTGCTGTTCTCACTGTGACACTCGATCCGTGTGAGTGAGTGATGGCCACTCTTCCAGTTGGTCACCATGCGCTGTGGGCCAAGTTGGCAGTGTGTGAATGTATGACTAATGAACACATATAATTATATTGCACACTAAAGCCTGGTTCACAATCTGGAGCATACGTAGCATAGGGGAAATCTAGATTCTTGGTTCTAATTGAACGTTTTTGACACTACGCAAGCTTCAGCATAGTGTTATAAACCAGGCTTAATCAACAGTACGTGGCCTTACCACAATGTCCTTGATAATGGCTGGATATAGTTTGCGGTAGTACTGGTGAGCCAGTCCCTCTGAGTGAGGTACGTGACGAAACATGTACTTGGACCATCCCCTACGCTCGGAGAGGCCTTTCCACACCGTGTCTGTGGCAACTTTCATCTCGATGAACTTCTTCCAGAGGAGTCCGTCCTCCACGACTCTGAACCATTCTGTGCACACCAGCTCAGCACGACAAAGGCTCTTGGCATCCAGGTAGGACAGGATCTTGTAGGCTATGTGGTGGAGCCCCTTGCCTGCAAGAACAGAACAGTCATTGGTCACTAGTTGGAACATACACACAGCCCCCCCCCCAACACACAGGGCCCCACACAAAGCATTGGTTGCAAGACAGCATTCAGAAGACATACATAATTATGATTTGTAACAACAGGTGTTGTCGATTTCGATATCATCAACACTTACTCTCTATCTTACTCCTCACACCCGCCCACTCACACTATCATACCCACCCACTCACTGGGTAGCACTGTGATGAAGTCCCGTTGTAGCATCGGTAACAACGTAGTATACAAGTGCTCGTGTTGGTTGAAGCTCATTCGTGCAATCACCTGCTCCACAAACTCCGTCTGTCTGCTCTGAGTCCACGTCTCAAACATCCGCAGACACATTTCTGTCTCTTGGTCGTGCTGTTCCCGTGGCGACATCGAGAACTGAGAGGAGTCCTCGTCACCGTCCCTCGGTGCCACGACCATCTCCACTCCCTCGGCCTTCAGCTCTTCCAGGTCCAGGTTGAACTGAAGAGCACTGCTGCCACCGCCCTCAGACGAGAATGCCATGCTCTGGGTGTGGTCAAATAGTGTCCGTCAACACTGTGCTTCTCAGAGCAAGCTCACAGGAACAAACAGTTTAAACCCGGCTAGGGGGACACACACGCACGTCAAAGGCTCATCAAGCCCTGATCTCACCTTATACGTTGTAGATCTACAGTCCGCCAGCTTGATTTTGTAACAGAGAAGTCGCAACACACAGTACAGACTCGACTGGTGAAAAACGAGTAAAAAAAGATGCTATCGCATAGTTGGGAAATTCCCGGGGTAAGGTGCCCCAGAATGAGTCAGCACAATAATTATTCAGGAGAATGCACTTCAGTGTGGGTGTGGTCTGGGCGTGGCCAAACCACGTGGTTACTCAGTTACCTGTGCCACTATGGCTGGTTTTGAAGAGGAGTTGTCGGCTTTGGTAAGGTTCTCTGTATGTTTTAGACTCTCTATGAGATGCTGGTGGTTCACTGTAGGGTATCGAGAAAGTTCAGGCCGCGGGAGGTCTGCTAAAGAACACTACGGCAGAGGATTATGTCAACAATGTGAGCCGCAATTTAACTACTTAGTGGGTATGTGACTACCCCCCACCTTTTTTCAGCCTATGTTGGAGCAGATGTGGGCCATGCAGGCATTCAAATATGCTGAGACCCACTTTACTGTGAGTGTTCATTCCTTACTCTTTAATTCTATTAATCTCTGCTCTTTTCATTTCCACTGTCCTTGTAACAAATGCACCTCTCTTCCCTTTCACAAGGGTTTCTAACTTAGTTCTTAATTTCCATCACTAGATCTATTTTAGTTTGTAGGCAATCTGACTTGCTTTCAGATTGGCCTTCAGTCATACATTTATACTTTGTACTACCTCAGTCTCTCTCTTGTCAAATACAAGTATGCTGTGAAACCATAATAATAATTATTATTATTATATACTCTATTATACACATTGACTGTGGGCCTGTTTGTTTGTTTGTTTGTAGCTCCTACAAAGCAGAGACGCTAAGAGTCTGCAGCTGACTAAGTACGTGTGTGCAATCGTGTTAAAGTGTTAATGGTGTATCTATTGACAGGGTGGATGATGAGTTATTTGAAACGTTTCAGAAGTCATTCAAAGAGTTAGAGGTGAGATACGACTAACTGACTGGTTCACAATTATTATGAGTCTGCACTGGAGCTTTCTTAGCGTCACAAGCGTAAAAAATGCTCAATTAGACCCAGTTTCAAATGCTTCCTTATGCAAATGACGCTACGTAAGCTCCAGTGTTATATTGTGAACCAGGCGTAACTGACGCTACGTATGCTCCAATCTCATATAATGAACCAGGCGTAACTGACGCTATGTAAGCTCCAGCGTTATATTATGAACCAGGCGTAACTGGCACTACGTAAGCTCCAGCGTCAGACTTAACTGTATGTCTCATACCGCTCTGTACACATAGGTGGCAGTGATCAATGTTGATAGTATCAAGTCACTGGCTGCAAAGGAGGCAAGTATGTTTGTCTGTATCTTTTACAGTTATTTTTACAGTGATTTAAACATTCCCATAGTTGTGGCGAACGTTCTGCAATAACTTCCAGGAGAAAGTGCACGACTTCAATTTTGCCACTCTTCTCCGGTAATTACCCATTCTGTGTAGTGTGAGCACATGTGTGGGGTGTGATGCAACCATTCTGTGTAGTGTGGGGTGTGATGTAACCATTCTGTGTACTGTGAGCACATGTGTGGGGTGTGATGTAACCATTCTGTGTAGTGTGAGCACATGTGTGGGGTGTGATGTAACCATCATTCCTCCACAGAATAGACTCCTCTAAAGAGTACGACGAAGCAAACACTGTCATTGGTGAGAATACAATGAAAGTCCTTCACCGTTACCATTACCTCCCTCTCCCCCGACACACAGTGCCACGTGCTCAGTTCCTTGCCATTGAGGTGGTCAGAAATAGACACGGTCTTAACTCTTTGCACTGTAGCAAGACTAGCTAACTTGTTTGTTGTTTTTTTAGTTGTGAAATGAAAGTTATTTCAAAGCATGTTACTAGGTACAGTGATATAAAATTCATGGGAAGTACATGACCATATTGGGGAAACTGAAGCCAGTCAGTTCTACTTCATTACAAAGACAGAGGGTGCAGCTGTGTTTTGTTTCACGTAGCTCTAGCTAAAGAGAGCGGAGAGATGCAGCTAAAGATGTTGACAGTGATTATGCTATGCCTGAGTTTGGGACTAGCTCATGGACAAGCAGCTAGTATGTTTTACCCATTGTTTTAATAACAATAATGAAGTAGCTAATACAGTATTGTCTGTAGCAGTTAAAAACTACATATTTTTCTACCTACCTGCACCAGACTCCACTAGCACTATGTATACACCTGAGCCCACTACGCCTGGGCCCACTATGCCTGAGCCCACTACGCCTGAGCCCACTACACCTGGGCCAACTACACCTGAGCCCACTACGCCTGAGCCCACTACTGGGCCCACTACACCTGAGCTCACTACGCCTGAGCCCACTACACCTGGGCCAACTACACCTGAGCCCACTACGCCTGAGCCCACTACTGGGCCCACTACACCTGAGCTCACTACACCTGAGCCCACTACGCCTGAGCTCACTACTGGACCCACTATTGGACCCACTACGCCTGAGCCCACTACGCCTGAGCTCACTACTGGACCCACTACGCCTGAGCCCACTACGCCTGAGCTCACTACTGGACCCACTACGCCTGAGCTCACTACTGGACCCACTATTGGACCCACTACGCCTGAGCCCACTACGCCTGAGCTCACTACTGGACCCACTATTGGACCCACTACGCCTGAGCCCACTACGCCTGAGCCCACTACTGGACCCACTACGCCTGAGCTCACTACTGGACCCACTACGCCTGAGCTCACTACTGGACCCACTACGCCTGACCCAACCACTGAGCCCACTACGTCTACTTCTACACCTAAGCCTACTACGCCTGACCCAATCACTGAGCCCACTACTACGATTGAGCCACAGACGACTGAGATGGTACAGTCGACAACGGTCGGTCCTCCCGTGTCGATGGAAGAAGGTGTTGGGAATAAGGGTTCCCCACAGAAATTTGCGATAGCCATGAGCATCATCTGTGTCTGCATTGCAATCTTCATTGTGCTCATTTTCTGCCTCTCTTTGGCCCTCTACTACGTCTGGAGAAGTGAGACAGTGCATGTGTTCACAACTACATATGTAATGTCATGCACTTGTTCATTTTGTTGTAGGCTTGTTTTCTCCCACCGTGTAAGGTTACTGTAGCTATTTACTGCACGCACACATTTACACAGGACAGCTGTCTCGTCTCAAAGCAGAAGTGGTATGGGTGGACACTGACAACTCTTGTAATGTGCAACTGTCTGATGTCAAGGATACATCAGTCACGCCCACTTCCCCAGCGAAGGAAGTAAAGAAAGAGAATGATGATTTGCTAACAGCAGGCACTTTTGGTTTTCAAGGGGAGGTCGTTAAAAGCCAGGAGGCAGCTATGGTATGTATGTGTATTGATTTACCGTGCAGTTGGCTAGCTTTGAGGCTTGCGCATTGATGCTGATGGTGGATCAAGGGGCATATACAGCACCACACAATTTGCTGGGCGGAGTTTAGAGTAGAGACAAAGCTTTGAAGCTTTTCTCTTCTCTAAACCCTGCCCAGCTAGCAATTAGGTGCCGTTCATGCCACTTGGTCCCTGGTGGCTTTATTCTTTTCAGTTGTTAATTCTGTGGTGAGCTGAGACATGCATGCAAAGAACTGTACGTAGACTTTGTGGGTTCTAGATATTCGCGCTGGTCAATGATCCACGAAAACCACAAAAATATAACCAACCACCTCCGAAAGTTACCACGACATATTTTCACAGGTAGATTTGTTTGCGTTTTTACAGTTTTATATTTTTGCTAATTTGTCAACCTCTGTATCCAATTATCCGCGAATACAACTTTTTGCGATTTTACTCCATTCGCAGAAATAGCAGAAATTTATTCCCGCAATAATATGTCACCTTAAGGTACATTCTATAATGTGCTCTATATATAGCTCAGCCTGGTGTTATCACACTAGGGTTAGCCTCGTCCCCAGGCCGATTTTTCCTTTTTAGAACGGATGCGAAAAATAGGCATGCGCACAAAAAATATACAATCAATAATACCAGGCCTATTTTTTCTAAAAAGGAAAAATCGGCTGGGGACGAGGCTAGGAGAGTGTATGAACATTGTTAGCATTCTATACAATACCGTAAGCGTCCTAATTATAGAACCAGCCTTGGTAACCTCTTTTATAATGCCCATAATTATACCACTGAAAAAATGTGTACATTGTTTAGAATGTTTACAGTACACTCTTTTATATGTACTTAGCCCAACCCTAACCCAACCCCCCAGCCCATAACCCTATACATATTTTATACAGTGCTAATGTACTGTCCCTAGGTCAAGTAGTGTTATCATGCACTCTCTCTTGTAGGAGCAGTCTGCTGGGAATGCCTGAGGGCAAGTCGTACAGTCAAGCTGACTTTAATTGGGAACTATAAAATCACATCATCATGTGCAGCTGTGCATTTATTTCCTGCTCAGTGTTTACTTTGTCATTTTATACATAGTTATGTGTTTTCAAACATTTGTGTCAATCAATCCAAGTGTCACTGAGTAGTTAGCTAGGCAGCAGTTGTTGAGGTCTAGTCATTATAGTATAAGGATGCAAGGAGTAGTGTGGCTGCAGGTGACGGTACTAGTGGTATGGAGTCTGTGGGGAGGTGGTCATCAAGTGTGGGGGCAGAATCCAGGTACTGGTATGTTAGACTCTATCTACTCCATAGATGGCATACATGTGCCATAGTCATATCTATGGCTGCACTTGCATTTTTGACTTGAGCGAACTGTTATAATATATTATATTACCGCAACTTTGTCATATATGGTGCCCTAGCACCCACCATCTTCCCGGTGCCGATAATAATCATCAGCGGTGCACTCTGTGGTCTCATTGCTATCTTCCTATTCTTTATTTGCTGCCTCTCCTGTTTCCTCTGTCGTCTGTCGTCAGGTAAGCAGTTTGGTCTGTTCAAATCATGTGCCTGGTCTCAGTGATTGCTGAAATATTGGTGGATTGCATGCTTATTATACGACTGTGCTGGCCACCCTCATCCCCCCATGCAGGGCACAATGAGGAGCGTGACAAGACTGAGCCACTTGTGCTCAAGTGGGCAGACACTGAAGAGGGTAATGTGGAACTGCTCGCTATGAAAACTCTCTCCGAGACTCTGCACGATCCGCAGGACAACAAAGTGGAGGAAACAAAGAACGAGAGTGTCGATAAGGAGACAGGAGAGCTAACAGCTGGCACATTTGGCTTTGAGGGGAAGGTCATAAAGATTGAAGAAACAGTTACTGTAAGTGTAGATCGAGTGTATGCATGCAGATTTTGACAACGTGTGTATTTGTGTATCACTATGCTATGCCGTGTGTGTGTGTGTGTGTGTGTGTGTTTGTGCAGGTAGAATGCAATGTGAAGGAGAGCAATGCAACAACTGACGAGGACCAACCTTCAACTAGTGTGAGTAGTTGTTTCCCCTCCACACACACACATGCATGCAGCAACACACATACGGGAACCAATGTGAACAGTTTTTTGGTGTGAGCTTCCCTACACAAACATATGGGAGCCAGTTTGTGAGTGTGAGCCTCCCTCCACACACACACAGCAACACACATACGGGAACCAGTTTGTGAGTGTGAGCCTCCCCCCACACACATGCAGCAACACACATACGGGAACCAGTTTGTGAGTGCGAGCCTCCCTCCCCACACATGCACACACAATGTCATGTGAACAGTTTGTGTGTGTGGCGGGCAGCTGTCATTCTTGTTTGGAAAAACACTCATAATATACAAGCAATATAGCTATACTGTTGACAGAATAAAATTAACATAAACGAAATGTACTCTACTTTGGTATGCTTTCATTACTGCATTAACTGCTATCAGTGCTTGTCTTCAGTTCAGTAAGCCTGTGTTTGTTTACATACAGACCTTTGCTGTTGTCCCGCTTGATCAGCAATCCAAGCCAATAATGCAGCCATTGGTGAGGAGTAATAAGTTAATTTACCTCTCAGGAGCAACATGACCTTGCCTAAATTACGACAGCAGTGTAAACAAGACACCCCAATAGTTGTTATAATACTACATATAGGTGACTGACAATTGGAGCATCCTTCAAAATTTATCAATGCCAAACTGCAAGGAAACTTAGCAGCTAACTTTGAGACCCCTAGGAATGGCCAACTTCAACACATGTAGCACTTTGATAGGCCTTTAAAACTGTGTATTTACTGACTTTTTGGCACCAAATGTGCCAATTTTTGAAAAGTGGGTGAAATTGTCAAAATCAGGCTATTTAAAACTAAACAGAGTTTTTGTGAGCTTTCAGAAAATCATAAATTGACACTCAAGTTTAAGGTGAAATTGTCAAAATCGGGCTCTTTTAATACTTACGCCTTCAATAATTTTTTATAACTCAAGTTATAATTATTAATTTTTGAACTTCTGACGAAGCTCTGACTCTTGTTTGGAGGTTGCATGCAAGTAATGTTTGACCTCTGGTAGTTACAGGTATAAATTAATTATAGCTACATAATTATATGCACGTCATAATTAAACGCTTGCAGTCTGATACAATACAATCCCACCTCAGGATAAGCCACCTACCCAGATTGATGCCACAACTGATACCACCCCCACTGGAGTGTCCATTGATGCTACGCCCACTGGTGCTGGTGTCACACTCAATGATGTCATGACGACTCAGCCCATTAGTGCTGCACTCACTAAGACCATTGATACCACACCTACTGATGCCACGCCCACTAATACGTCTACTGGTGCCACACCTACTTATATAATTAATGCCACGCCCACTGGTGCCACACCCACTAATACTGCATCCGTTGATGTCACACCCATTGTTGTTAAGCCTACTTATGTCACACCCACTGATGCCACGCCTACTGACCCCACAGTTGAACCCTATACGGATGTTCCCCAGCTGCTGCTTCCCCCCACACAAGAGCCACAAAACATCACACCCAACATCTTGTTCATGGATGACATTGAGAAAGCTCTTGGAATGAATACTCTCGACAGGCTCTCTCAGGGAACCTCTCTCTAGTTACTAGCGCTATAGATATAAGTATAGCTGCTAGTACAATTAGCAATGGAAACACAGTTATAATTAGTACCTAGAGATTCAAAAGTATGTGTAGCAATTCAATTGTTTTATAGAGAGTGAGTAAGCAATTATTATAATTATATTTACAGTTGATCACACTAATAATATTGCATTATTTTGCTCGTACAAAAATATAGGGTATAAATTAAATGAGTTTAAAATGGCTGATCTAAAAACAATTAACAGTGTCTAAATATCACATAATTATTATCTATACGCGTACAATGAGTCTGATTGTTAATTAATTGTGAAATTCACAGTACGTCTGATCCTCCGAGTACAGTTCGCACCATTGGGACGAACCTTGACCCCGTAGTTTCCAGGGTTCAGATCGCCAACGTTAAAGGGAGAGATGCCTGCAGACATAAGGGAAGAGGACATCGTCAAGGGCGTATCCTTATACGCCCTTGATACCGTATAGTGAGATATTTTCGTGGCTTAAAATTTTCGTGGATTTCACGGTTTTTATACTAACCGTGAAAATTTTTTCCACCAAAATTTCTCCACGCTAGCGACGGATAACCATCGTCACTAGTCAATTCGCCAAAATATTATCCGCAAAAGAC
>VSKX01099150.1_pt1 | contig 10406 bp, 6 predicted proteins | sample 4799481 | NCBI WGS metagenome assembly VSKX01 (sample SAMN12179537, study PRJNA552185) | sponge metagenome | biome: deep-sea hydrothermal plumes; feature: spots directly above weak diffusing fluid; material: sea water; isolation source: sponge from the Swan site of a hydrothermal vent ...
AATTAGAACCTTGAATCATTTTCACAAGGAATACCATCACTATCACCATCCATTTTCGTGTTTGGACAATTACGAGTAAAAAACTCAGCCTCAGCACGAGATGTCATTTGGCTACAATGCTGTCGGCCATCACATTGCAAGTTAGATGGCTTAACGTCTGGTAGTGTTTGTATTTGGTGAGTCTGCGATACATACGGTTTATTTGCTAACCTTGAGTAAGCAAAAATAGCAACTGCAATGATTGCTAGAATTAAAATCACTTTGTTTTTAAAACCGGATGATCGCTTATATGCACGTGGCTTATGTTGCTTTAATGATTTAACCGCTACACCTTCAATGCGACAATTTACCGCTCTTATTTTCCCATCCGCTTGTTTTTCAACTTCAAAATAGATGTGATCACCAATCTTTGGTTTTCGACTCATGGCCTTTAAAGTCGAAATATGGATAAACGTATTTTGATCAAGCTCACTCGATTCAATAAATCCAAACCCTTTACCATCATTCCAGTTTTTGAGACGTCCTTTATGCATCATGCTTCCATATTTTTTGTTTATTTATATCTAAAGTAAACTGACTTTCGAGTTCAACATTAACACTCATTGACTCAAAGCAATTCTTAAACCAAGGGCTCAATCAAACCTTAATCAAAATAGCGTTCAGCCATTGTTCGTTTTCTCGTCCTAGCCGGAGATCATTTGTTACCCATGTTTCTTTTATTTGTAAGTCAGAATCTAAAAGGTATTTGGGTAATGATTCTTCATTGACGTTAGTAAAACAACGACCGTCACGTTCCAACTCTTCATCACCATATTTAAAAGAGCAATAAAACACCCCTTTGGGTTTTAAAAACTTTGATAAGTGTAAAAAGGTTACATTTAATTCATCAGCTGGAACATGTAAAAGCGAAGCGCAAGCCCATATAGCATTGGCTTCGTCTACCCTTGAATTAAATTCAAAGAATGTAGATGTTATTACTGCAATACCTGAATATTGCCTAGCAAGAGCTACTAGCGCTTCACTCGCATCAAAAGCCTGCACTTTGTGACCTAACGAAGCAAAATATTTGCTGTCGCGGCCAGAGCCGCAACCAGCATCAATGATTAAGCCACCTTCAGGAATAAAAGGTAAAACTTTTTCGTAAAGCGGCTTCATATCAACTGTAATAGTGCCATCATAGAAAGCTTGAGCGTTCTGGTTGTAATATGTATTCATATTCATCAAGCAATAACTTTCTCAATAAGTTCCATCAGCTCATCATTCCATACTCTGTCTTTTACAGTACTTGATTTATCAAGGTGCTTTTTATGTCGTTTCAACTGAGCTTGTATTGTGGTAATCCATTTTTCATCTTTAGATTGAGTTTCCAAAACTTGTTCAAATGTAAAAAGCATATTTGAAACAAACCATCGATACTTGTTATACGTTTCGATGTCATGTTCTGCTTCGGATAGCCCATAAGCAAACTTTGGGTTATCGAAACAAAGTGTCAAGTATTGGCTGTAGATATTGTTTGCGGTTGCCCTTCTGGATTCATTTCTTCCAGAATGAAGTTGTATTAGTGCAATACATCCAGCTAAAACTGCAATAATTAAACTAATTATTGGTAGCCAGTTTTTCCAGGTTTGAATATCAAGTAACACTGAAAATCCAGTTTCAAAACACGTCATACTTTATCCTTAAATTGCAGGTTTATTTACTCTGCTTTTTATTAATTCGAATCCCTCAGGAACAGGTTTAAAAGGGTCACTTGGTGAAGGCCATCTTTTAGCTCGGCTTTGGAAAGCACGTAGTTTAGATATATCTAACTCTACAGATACACAAAAATCATTCTTACCACCACGAACACGTGCTAAATCTCTTTTGAAGGATTCTTTATCTGGCGATCGCACCCGACTATCACCGTATTTCCGATTATTAACCAAAATAGTATAAGCGTGAATATCTAAGGCAGCGGACTCGACCAGCGCAGAAAATGTTTCAAGATCTTGATTCCACGCCAACACCATAAGCGCATCAATTTTCCCCTGAAAGTCGACTCTAGCTTTGCTGTTTTGCAACTCAGAACATACCATTACTCCAAAGTGAAAATCATTATGGACGTATATTGGACGTTCATTAGAAGTGGCTTTCCATTCTTTACCATGAATAGCAATTAATTGGCTTTCTTCTGCAGGTGCAGGAATCTTTTTATCCTGCCAGATTTTAACCGAGGAAGGAAAACCAAGTCGGTTATCAGTTAAGTTAAGATATGCCTGACTATAAATAATGTTGCTGTTTGGAGAATGTCTATACTCTGTACCAGCAATTAGACTGATTCCACTTTTTAAAAGGCTCTTACTGACACTCTCGACCCAGTTAATTGGTAAAGATAACTCTGGTAGAATGAAATAATCAGGTTTTGGTACTAATTTTACTGCTGTGTTTACTAATTCTGATATTCTTTTGTATCTATCAAGTGATAATTCAGACTTGCCACTAGCCGATGCTGACCAGTTCCTGTCAGGTGTATAAAAGCTAGATATGGTCACAATAACTGTTCTTTTCTTCTGGTTACCAATTTTTGAAATTAGTACAGTTTTATCATTTTCTTGAAATTCACTAAAATCTTTCTGCTGCTCCATAGCGAGAAGAGTGGGTTTAACCCATGTGCCTCTGAGTGCTTTTACGTATTTAGCCCATATAACTGGTGGTTTTTCATTTGACTCAGTTAAACCTACGCAACTGGGTTCCAATTCTGATATTTCATCTGGTGTATATGGACGGGTGGGAAACAAGTATGGACGATAGCTTTCTTTGCTTTTATCTTCATTAGTTTTGGTATTAGACAAACGTTTAACTTTTGTTTTCTTAAGAAAATCTAGAAGAATTTCTGAGTCCACTACATTTGTTTCAGCCATTAGCGAAAGTAAATGCCTATCAGCTTTTTCATCAAACTTGTTAAGGATAAGAGAAAGGGAATGATTCGCTATAAACTTTTTGTATGGTAACTTACCAAGGTCAGATGCAGTTAATAATGGTGCTTTATTATAAAATTCTTCTACACCAAGCTCACTGCCGAAAATTAATTTCGAAGATTCAATGGCACTATTTAAACGCACAAGAAATGTCGTCGCCATTTTTGAAACACTTTTAGGTTTAGAATCTTCAGTGATCAAACTAGGATTATAACTTCTAGCTGCAGAATCAATAAACGCCCATGCAAGTGATCCTGCTACTTGATCCCAGACTGTATCCTTTGGTCTAAATTTTTTTCCATTTATATAGACTGAGTTTGTTTGAGTATGCAGCTTTAATACGTCTAGCGAAGTAAAAGATTGATTAACAATTTTTTCGGCTTCACTCCATTCTGATAAATTTACCGCAATACTTAGTAATCTAGGAAGATAGGTGTAATGTTCAAAGATTCCGTCAGCTCTGACTATGTGATTATGAGCAAATTGGTAAAAATCATCTCTTTCCTTTTTCCAAACTTTTTTAGGCAAATCGTTAGCTAAAGTTTCGACATGGCTTAATTGTAATGACCAACTGAGTCTTCTTATTGTCAAACCATCAGCCCTTCGCAAAGTATCTGCTGGCTCAGCATTACTCGATGATGCTGATAGAACCCCCGCAGCTGTTGTATTCTCTAATCTATCAGGAGAAGGCATTAAACGATATTCACTTGAAAGCTCATGAATATCTCGTTCAATTCCATCAAGTAAATCTATCCCACTTCTGCCTTGTAAAACAAACAGTTTTTGTTTATCTGCTTGTAATTGAATCAAACTCTTATTTTGATACCCACTATTCAGATTTATCTGCCATAAATCGTCTTTTTTATTTGAGAGAATTTGATTAGTACCAGCCTTACCTAATCGTTCTTTCAAGTACTGCAAAAAATCTTTCGAACTGTTAATTTTGCCGTTATCACGTAAGACAAGGAACATGTCATCAACATATCGCCCATAATGTATTGGTGTTATCTTCTCTTTTATTAAAAGATCCCATTTATGTAATAACACATTCGAAATAATCCTAGATGCAGTAAGTCCGATAGCTAAGCCTCCATAGGGCTTCACGCGTGAATTTTCAGACATGCTTTTAACAAAACTTTCAGCCTTTAATGACCAACTTTTTAGAAAACTACTTAACTCTTGATTAAATATCTTTTCTTCAGGAGTTAGCCTTAATTCAGGTTCAAAAAAACTAAGTAAGCTCTTAGAACAAATTATGGTTGGATCTATCAAGTGATAATAGCTTTTAAGATCCAGTGAGACAGCTATTACATTTCTGTCTTTTTCTAGTTCGCCGCGTATTGCGGATAACCCGTCGTTTCGCCATTTTTTATATGGTTGAAAATATGGAATAAAAGAGCCAATGGCTGATAAATGGAAAGGTCTCTTACCCTCACGATCCAATACATCATCACCTTGTACTCTTTTAAGCCTTGCACCATAACAGGTATCACTTAAACAAGAATCAAACTTATGCCCGATCATATTGATCCATAGTGCAGATATGATGTGCATTTCCACAGGGAAGTCGCCAACAACCCGAAAATCTGGAACCAATTCATTATTCTGTACAAGATTTTCAAAAGCTCTTTCAGGATTAGAAAAGTGAATATGTCCTGAAAGATTAGAGGATTTAGATTTCTTTCGTAACTTTTTAGGTACAAGACGGCAATCACCTAAATAAGATGTAATATTTTTAAAGCCCTTTCTTTTCTTGATTTCTATAAGGAGCTTATTTAAGTTATCTTCTAAATCTTGCTCAAATTCCGCAAACTTAATTGATGCTGGAAATGTATTTTCAAAAAAACAATCGGATTTAGCTTTTCTGTAAGCAATTAAAAGATCAGATAAGGATAAGTGTTCCCACCCTTTAAATTCATGTTGTATTTCCATTCTTCTTCCCTAAATTTATTTTGTTAAAGCGGTTTCAACCATGGCATCGGCGAGATGCAAACGGGCTTGTTGGGCTTGTCGGATTTGGGTTTTGAGTTGATCACAGAGAGTATTTAGTTGGTCAACTCTTACAATAATACGTTTTTTCTCTTCTTTAGGCGGAAGCAGACAAGGCATTTTATTCAAAATTCCGTGATTCAAGTTTGTCATTGTTGTACCAATGGAGTTCCCACCTAAGAAAGTTTTGACCCAAGGCGTTTTAAATAGTAAAAGGATGTATTGTCGGTTTATCACCTTATTAAATTTCAAAACAAAACTACCAGTTCCGCATAACCAGCCATGTTCTCTTTTTGTCACAAGAGCACACCTACCCATTTCACCACGTCTAGCCATGACAATGTCATCGGTACTTAATCTATATGAAGACAGCTCTTCAGCCTTGTTTTGACAAACTGAAATAGTAGAATCTTCAATGATAATAGAATCAATCATATGAGAAGGATTTATCAATGGAACACCTCCATCAACATAATCTTTTTTGTGAATCATTGTTCCAAATGGTCCTGTAGCTACATCATTTGCTAATTCTGAAAAACGACACCACTCCCACCCTCTCGGCAATTCAAACGATTTTTCATCTTCAGTGATTTGTGGCAATAGCTTCTGTTTTTTGATCTTTTTGTCTTTGATCAGTTGCTCTTTTTCAGCGGCTATTTTTTTTAGTAATACTGATGCGGGTTCGTCGTTGGGATTTTGTGGGACGAGTTTGCCCATGACTGCGAGTTGCAGTACGGTTTGTTTGAGCTGGTCGATGCTGTTTTCAGTGGTGAACAATGTCGTGAAGTGTGCTGCTAAGCGCTGCCAGTTTTGTTCAAGTTCTGCATTGTCTTTGCTGTTGGTTAACGTTGTTAACAGCGTTTCCACCAGCACTTTATGTGCATCAATGCTGGATTCGGCTTGTTGTTCTAACTTATCACAAAGCAACATGAGTTCGTCGACTTTGGCAACGATGCGGTGCTGTTCTGCAAGTGGTGGTATTGAGATTGTCAGACATTTTAATGCTGTAGCATTAACATTCGGTTGCCCCGTACCAGACGCATTATCATATAACTGCCCCCAATAAAGCGGACTTCCTAGATAAACTTTTATGAAAGAAGCATACATCGCAGAAATGCGCTTTACTCTTATCAAATATGAAGCAAAAACCGCTTTTAAATTTATATTCTCTACCAGATAGGACTTCCCAATAGTTCCACCCGTTCGCGCAATTAAAATATCATCATTTTCAAGCAAGTAACTTTTAGACTTCTCGTGGGTTATTTCACAAGCAGGAACAGTATTCCATTGAACTCGATCATTTTGAATATCGGTAATTCTTAGTAGTCGAACACCGTCAACCTCATGCTTAGCTGAAGCTGTATAACCATAGTGAATTTCACCAGATAAATCACCAAGCCTTGCCCACTTCCAACCTTCAGGCAATACAAACGGCTTTTCACCTTCTGAAATCTCAGGTAATGCTTTTGACTTTTTAATCTTTTTATCTTTCACCAATTGCGCTTTTTCAGCGGCAATGCGCTCAAGTAACACTGAAGCGGGTTCGTCATTTGAATCTTGTGGAACTAACTTACCTCGAACCGCCAACTCTAAAATCAATTCACGGAGTTTTTTAATGCCGTAAAGGTTGATTTTTTTGCTGCTACCACGCCCAACCGCTTTTCGGTTTTGTATCGCAAGTGACCAATGGGCTAGGTTGTCGGTGATGAGTTGCTCGACCTTGCTCATTTGGCTTGCTCCTCATTATCAGTATTTTTTGAAGTAAGCGCATCGCCTAAAATGGTTTTTAATTGATCTAGCAAGCCATTAATGTCTTGTTGCTGCTTGGCATAGGTGGCCAGCAATTCGTCTGGGTCGTGATTGATTTTCTCGGCTTGGTGCGGGTTTTTAATGTCCAAGTTAAAGTTGCGAGCAATAATGTCGTCAATGCTGACTTTCCAAGCTTGTTCGTTTTCTACTCTTGCCGCAAAGCCGTCTGACTCGTTGCCCCACCAGTCGATTTCGGTTTGAAATTCTTCAAACTTCATCGGTTTGGTTTTGTTGTAGTTTTTTACGCCTGCTGGATATGGGTGTTCGTAAAACCAAATGTTTTTTGTTGCAGTGTCTGACGTTCCATCACCTTTGGTAAAAAACAAGATGTTGGTTTTAATGCTTGTGTACGGGCTAAACACGCCATTAGGTAAACGTACTATGGTGTGCAGGTTACATTCTTCAGTCAGCAGTTTTTTAATTTTGGTTTTAACGCCTTCACCGAATAAGGTGCCGTCGGGTAATACTACTGCGCCACGACCGTTTGTTCTGAGCACTTCAATAATAAGCTGCAAGAATAAGTCAGCCGTTTCACGGGTTCGCATGTCTGACGGAAAGTTATTTTCGATGCCGTCTTCTTCAGTTCCACCAAAAGGTGGATTAGTGACGATAACGTCAATATCGCTGTCCCAACTGCTCAGTGGTTTGTCGAGCGTGTTGCCGTGCTTGATGTGTACTGGTACTTCGATGCCGTGCAGCATCATATTGGTGGTACAAAGCAAGTGCGGTAGCTGCTTTTTTTCAACACCACGGATTTGTTGTTGCAAGGTGTTATGGTCGTCGGTGGTTTTTACTTGTTTTTGTAAGTGATCCATCGAGCAAGCTAAAAAGCCACCCGTACCGCAAGCAGGATCTAACACAGTTTCACCCAATTGTGGGTTAACTCTGTCGACCATAAAACGGGTTACTGCTCGCGGGGTATAAAATTCACCTGCGTTACCTGCGCTTTGTAAGTCTCGTAAAATTTGCTCGTAAATGTCACCAAACATGTGACGTTCGCTTGAGTCGCTAAAATCAATCTCGTTGAGCTTATTGATGACTTGGCGCAGCAAGGTGCCGTTTTTCATGTAATTGAACGCATCGCTAAACGCCGCTTTAACTACAAAACCACGAGGGTTTAAGTCCATTGGCGCTACGAGGTTTTTAAGCTTTGGAAATAAATCATCATTTACAAAGTCGAGTAAGTCGTCACCTGTTATGCCTTGGTTATCAGCCGCCCAATTACGCCATAGATACTTTTCTGGTATTGGTAGTCGGTAGTTGCTTTGCTCGAATTCTAAGTCTTCTTCTTGTGCATCAAACACTTTTAAGAATAATAGCCATGACATTTGCCCAAGGCGCTGGGCGTCTCCGTCGACACCTGCATCTTTTCGCATAATGTCTTGGATAGATTTGATTACTGAACTGATTGACATGGAATTCTCTTTATTAGTTACTGCATTCCCAATGGGAAAATTTATTCTGATGTATGCTGCACGGCATTTGTAGCGATTACGTCACTCCTGTAAAAGCAGGAGTCTTATGATTATTACCTAAGCACTTTTGTAAATTTCAGCTTCGAGTTCGCTGATAGCGTTTTCGTAGTCAGCGGCTTTACCGAAACCTTTGGTCACGATCTCTTTTGGACGACCCATTTGGGCAAAAGGCGACACTTTAAGCACGTTTTTATTTTCGATTTCAAGTACGCCTTCATCGGCATATTTGTCTAATAATGATGTCAGTACGATTTGTGCTGTATCGGTGTACTTAGTGAAGTAATTACGCTTTTTCACGTTATTAGCACGCTCTCGACGTGTTAGCGGCGGCTGATCATACACCACATGACAAATGAGGTCGAAAGGATCAAGCGCCTTGCCGACTTCTTGCTCTAATACTTCCCAAATAATGCCTTGTTGTTCTAATTCTTCGATGACGGCTTGTTTACGGTCAGCATCGTTCCACCTTTTCATGAAGTCGTCTAAGGTGGCGCAATGTTTGATTAATGTTTTACGGGTGTAGTCTTTAAATGATTCGGTCACCAATTTTCCGTCAGTGTCATAATACTGCACACGTTCAGCGATTGCTTTGACGGTTACGCCATTTACATAAAACTTTTTAACTTTGTTCTCGTCGTCACTCCAGTCATTAGGCGTGACATCAGAACTTGGGTTATTGGCTCGATTGTCATCACCATTGGTTGATGCATCGTCCTCTGCACCTGATACATCATCGCCAATGGTGTCTGAGTCTGTTACGTTTGCTTGTTCATCGGCGTCATCAATATCTCCTTCACCCTCGATAATATCTTCAGGTGTGACAACTTTGATTTTTTCGGGTATGCCGTCGAATCGTTCGTCAGCAAACAGTTCTGTTGCCTTTTTGAAATCAAGAATCGTGAACCAAAGCTTATTGAATTTTTCATCAATTCGAGTGCCTCGACCTATGATTTGCTTGAACTTGGTCATCGATTTAATGTTTTGGTCGAGCACAACTAGCTTACATGTTTTTGCGTCTACGCCTGTTGTCATTAACTCTGAGGTTGTGGCTATGACTGGGTACTTCTTTTTCGGATTGATAAAATGATCGAGTTGAGCTTTGCCGAGTTCGTCGTCACCTGTGATCTTCATAACGAACTTGTCACTTTTTGCCATTTGTACAGGGTTTAGATTGGCTAAGGCTCGGCGCATTCGTTCGGCGTGATCGATGTCGTTACAAAAGACAATGGTTTTAGCCATTGGATCTGTTCGCTCAAGATAGTTGGTTATGGTTTGTGCGACTAATTGAGTTCGTTCATCAATGACCAGAGTTCGGTCGAAGTCTTTTTGGTTGTAGACTCGATCAACAATAACTTCACCGTTTTTGTCGACTTGCCCTTTGGTTGGTCGCCAGCCTTGTAAATCAATATCAATATCGACTCGTACAACTTTATACGGGGCTAAAAAACCGTCTTCTATTCCTTCTTTCAATGAATAGGTATAAACAGGCTCGCCAAAGTAATCGGTACTAGATACTTCTTCGGTTTCTTTTGGTGTTGCGGTTAAACCGATTTGAGCAGCACCTTTAAAGTATTCTAAAATTTCACGCCATGCGCTGTCTTCTGAGGCGCTGCCCCGATGACACTCGTCAATAACAATGAGATCGAAAAAGTCTGGGCTCACTTGCTTGTAAGCTTTCTGGGATTCTTCTGTGCCTGTTAAGGCTTGGTACAAAGCAAGGTGAATTTCGTATGAGGGATCAACATTGCGATTTTGTACTTTGGTCATTGCCGTGCCGAATGGCTGAAAGTCATTATTTTTGGTTTGGTCGACCAAGATATTTCTATCGGCTAGAAACAAAATACGTTTTTTATTTTTTGACTTCCATAAGCGCCAAATGATTTGAAATGCAGTATAGGTTTTACCTGTACCTGTCGCCATGACCAGCAATGCCCTATCTTGCCCTGATGATATGGCTTCGATGGTTTTATTAATGGCTTGAAGTTGATAATAGCGCGGTGATTTACCATCTTTATCTGGATGATAATCTTGAGTGATAATTGGTAATTGTTCTTTGGTGTAGCCTTTCCAATCACAATACTTTTGCCAGAGTTGCTCTGGTGTTGGAAAATCTTCGAGTCTAATTTCAGTTTCTAACTGCCCTGCACCTGTTGGATCAATTGTTTTGTCATGAAAA
>VSKX01070151.1_pt1 | contig 10397 bp, 6 predicted proteins | sample 4799481 | NCBI WGS metagenome assembly VSKX01 (sample SAMN12179537, study PRJNA552185) | sponge metagenome | biome: deep-sea hydrothermal plumes; feature: spots directly above weak diffusing fluid; material: sea water; isolation source: sponge from the Swan site of a hydrothermal vent ...
CAATAATGATAATCTGTATAGCGAGATATTTTCGTGGCCCAAAATTTCATGGATCGTCTCAGTTTTGTCTTTCGTGGATAATATTTTGGCGAATTGACTAGTGACAGCGTTTATCCAAGACGACTGTCGCTAGCGTGGAGAAATTTTGTTGAATAAAATTTTCACAGGTAGTATAAAACCGTGAAATCTCGAAAATTTTAGGCCACACGCTAGCTATTACGGTAGGTAAACACCTCTGATGAGCACCATATAGTACTTCTTTACAGTGAACTGATGGCTCGCTTCCATTTATCTACTTACTGTACTTTTACCTCAAAACCAAAATACATATTTTGGTAGCTCTTGCAAATGTCTATCAAACTATGTGTTTAGATTTGAGTTTTGTGACTGATCGAAATCCTGATCCTGACTAAACGCTAACAGCGGTATCTTCGAGCTCTGAACAATGAACTTAGATCATGCTACAAATTGTTGCTTCAGCATAATTATAATTATGCAGAAGCAACAATTTACACGACCACACATAATTGTAGAACGAATGACACGAGTGTAATATATAGATTTTATTTTAACGAATGACATGGGTGTAATATCACAAACATGCAGGCATCTCAACAGTCAAGAGTATAGGTAGCCAATATAATTGGAGCATCCTCCAACGAATGTTCAGCATTTCATAATAGCAGCTAACTTTGAGACCCTACAACTTGAGTTAGGTTCAGTTGTGCATTCAATAGCCCTTTGATAGGCCTTTAAAACTATGTGTTTACATTTTGGCACCAAATATGCCGATTTTTTGGGAAAAAAACCATGGACTGTAAGTGGGTGAATTGGCAAAATCAGGTAGTTGACATCATCTTACAGAGTTTTTGTATGTGCTTTTCAACTAAGTGAAGTTATAGCCATTTAAAAGGTGCCCCAAAAAAGCTCTGACCTCTCAACAAGGACAAATTGCTCTGTCCCTGTTCGATGCCCTTGTTCAGAGGTTTGCCTGTAAACTATAAATACACAGGGAAATTGTAAGACAAGCAGCAAATGTTTGAACGACAATCAATAGACACAACTGGCATATAATCTACCTGTTTAGAAGGACCCTGACCAGCTTCTGCATGAAATGAGAACGGATTGCTCAGCCTACCAGGTGAGAGTAGCCATGATCATACAAAACTGTAGGGTATCAGTATCAAATATTATAGTTCCATACACCCACTATAATTATGTGTTCGTGTATGAAAAACCTTTTGTTGAGCAAAATTGGAACAAATTAGCGCATTTTGATACTAGCGCTTTGGGAACACAGTTGCTTACAACGTATAACTTGTTTTGCAATGTTTTAGGGGAGCAGGAATTATCAAAAGATTCACCAAAGTACAGTAAATAGTAGCAATACAGTATTTACTAATACGTTCGGTAACTACAGTATTAGAGAAAGAAATAGACTCACTTGTAATATGATTCTGATATGGCCTTTGTCATTGTGACCACGTACTCTGCCAGTTCATCAGGGCCCTCGCACATCCTCACAACACAGCCTAGTGTCAGCTGCACCTCCACCAACACCTCCTCACAGTCTAGTCTAGACACGGCCGAGAACAGTCGCTGCGATGGTGTCTTACTGACAGCTGGTCTCCCAGTGATGGCCTGTCTATACTGTCTGTTCTGATGAGTCTTATTACCTCTAGTGGTGTGTGTATTATAATTGGATCCACTCTAGCTTATACGCACATGTGCAGTGCAAAATAGGCTTTGGTGTGTTTAGACTTTAGGTCAGAATCGCTGCACAGTTAATTTGAATTTAGAGCCTTTGCAAGTGAGGATTTTGACTCATTCGGATCTAACGTAAACAACGATCAAATACAAAATATGAGCTTTCATAGGAAATTAACGAAAATAATATATTGCACACAGCTACACCATTCACTGCCTGCATGCATGAAGGATGCATTCTCGAACATACTGTACCTCAAGAATCCCTCCAGCCCCTGAACCACCAGAGTGACCCTCTTGTGAGGAAATGAGCTGACAAGCTCTTCAACAAACTCTTTGAATGTCTTTTCTCCATCAGACAGAGTTTGACCAGATTGGGCCTGCGTGAAATATCCAACAACCAATTTTAATAAGAACAAAAAGGTTGATTGCTCACTAGTTTAGTGCAATGAACTAGCCCAGCAAAGCCCTGTGCCTCGATGTTAACCAGCACTTCACATTGTTCCTCCTCACACACTGTTGCCAATATCTGTATCCCATCAGGTAATAGAATGAACGAACCACACAAACACGTAACAACACTCAGTTCAGTAAAAGTAAGTAAGACTACACACTACACAAATAAACAGTTTCTCTTGAAAAGAATGTAAAGAGCCAGTACTTTTCTCTCACCTTTGCTTGTTCATCCACACATCTTTCAGTTATCTTTCTAAACCAAAAGACAGTTCCAGGATGAGGGCTGTCATGTTTACTGATACGATACTCTACTTCCACCTGTAGAAAACACATAATTAACTCATTAATTGAGGTGAGTACGTATTATGTTTGAGTGTTTTTTTATGACAGTGAAGAATTAAAGTGAACTAATAGAGACACTGCTCTCACCTCGCTAAGTTTGGCGGCCAGACTGGACATGATGTTGGGATTCTCTGCAATGGCCGTACCCATCACGACAACCATGTGTTTGAGTCTCTCTGCTGGCTGGTCATCTTTGCGACTAGCACTGTTAGCTTTCTTTTTGGCATTTTCAACCTCTTTCTGGAGTTGTTTTTCAGCTTTTTCCGCCTGTTTCTCCAACTTGCGCATTTCAGCTAGTCGTCGTTTGTCCTATCATTAGATATAATCACATCACCATTAGATATAAGCAACCAAGCAATCCAATAACAGTAGGTAGCAGTGTTTTTGATTTAATAATAACCTAGCAAAGGATTGACCTATACCCTATAACCTCGATTTTTAGAGTGACACCTAAAAATAATCACAATCAGCTCCACTATGTATGAAAATGAAAAACACTTACGTTGCACTCATGGGAGATGTTGCATATTTGGAGAGTCGTTCTAAATCGAGGTTATACTATACGGTAGGTTATTCGGTATTCAGACCCTTACCAGAGCTGCTCTTTTCTTCAGCTCTACTTTTAGTTCTTGTGCGCTCATCTCATCGATGGAATGTGATGGAAGCTCTCTTCTCTGTGACCTCTCTGGGCCTGGGGGTTTGTAGGAGCAGCCTGTATAATTATATGCATGGAGTATAGTAGGCTACAGTGTAGTGAGTCCGTTGACGGTTCAGTGAGTGGCTCATGCAGACTGTGCTGCTGTTCACACATGTATGGCTCAGAATTTGAGATATCCTTCATTGGTGCTCATTACCACTGAGTGGCTAGTGTTCAGGCGACTGCAGAAGACTCACCTCCCAGGTTAAATGCTGGCAATTCATCATCGTCAGAACTGGACATGGTTGATCGTGCTGTTTACAAGCAGGCCTGCATATAGGTACTAGGAAGCTTAGCTAGCCATGATGTGACAACCATACAGACTCTGTGCTGCATGCTGTTCACATATATATATACGTACGTACGTACTGTAATGCATTTGAGATATCTTTCATTGGTGCTCATTACCACATCGATGTCGCCAGGGAAAAGGCCTCCCACTTCTGCTCGCGAGACCACACATCATAGATTGTTTACATCAACAACAGATAGCAAATTTTTCTTTTACAGCAAACAACATTATCAGTTTGAGTTAATTTTTTATTCAGCCGCCTCAGCCGCACGCTCCCTTTCAAAGTCCTTCTTGAGCTTACCCTACAGACAAAACATCAACATGAAAGATACCAAACAAAACACAACATTTTTCTCACCAAAAATTGCGACTTCTCTTTGGGAGTCTGGAATCGGCCGTGACCAAATTTAGATGAGGTGTCAATAAACTTGAGTTTGATCTCTTCCCTGTTCTTACGAGAGACCTTCTCCCACAATGACTGCATATAAGACAGAAAGACAGGTGTGAGTGGGAGAGAGGTGTGTGCAAAGTCCTCACCTTCCTAAGGGTGACTACTCTCCTCTTGGGTCCAGCAACACATCCCTTTAGCATGACAAAGTCATTCTTGACTGAGCCATAGTGAGGGAAGCCTCCCTGGAGGACAGTACAAGAAAATAGTCATGCAACTAAGGTAGTAATAAAATGTATTCTGTACTCCGACAAAATACACACACAATCAATACACTAGCAAGTAACTATAGCAGCAAAACAACATTATAAAGCACAAACACACACTGTAAAAAAATATAATAAATGTGACCTGTTACACATAGCTGCTTAGACTAAGCACACTACATGTACATACCCAGTTGTTACATGCACGTACACACACACACTAACCATGGGGGTGATTTTCTTCTCAGTGGGATCAAATTCAGTGGCAGCACTTTTAGTGTCTTCCTTGTCAGCAATACGATAGATCTTCTTGTTAATCTCTGTGCGATGATGGTATCCCTTCTGTCCAGCTCTGGCAATGGAGAAGGACACTCGGCTGGGATGCCAGGCTCCAATACATGCCACTTTACGCAGACCCTTGTGGGTCTTACGTGGCAGCTTCTTGGTGCCCCAACGAGAGGTGACCCCTGTCAAATATCAAAATTAAAAGTGTAAATTAGTCTTCGAATAAGCGCTAGGTTTATAAATAAAATAGAGCTTCTAGATATTGCACAAAAAGATCTATTCTAGGATATCGATATACCACAAACCAGCCTTAAAACTGTTTGTACGCAAAGAAAACACAAGTCAATACCAACCTTTGAATCCCTTTCCCTTGGTGACTCCAATCACATCAATCATTTCGTCTTTATTGAAGATATCCTTTACAGGAATGGATTTCTCCATGCGTTCTTTGGCCCAGTCCACCTTGTCTGAAATAGAGCCACCATTAATCTGGATCTCCATGATGTGGGCTTTCTTCTGCCTAACTCCATTCATCAGCTGAACCTATTAATGGAACCAAGAGGTTAGGGCATTGTACATAACAGAGAGCTGACAATATCAAATGTATGCTAGCTGCTAATTATTGTGGGCGTATTATAGAACGTGGGCAGCTAACACATGCTATGGAGGCACACTACTGTGGCTGTATTATAGAGGGTGGCCAACAGATGGAGCAACCACAATACATACCTGAGTATGGCAGATGACACGAATAATCTTGCAGTACTTCTTCAGTTTGTTGAAGTCGGCCTCGATGCTCTTAACTCCAGCTTCATCCTTCCAGCGAGCAGATGCTTTCGTGAACGCCTTTTTCTTAGACTGGTACCTTTGAGTCGAAAATCACGCCGTCAGCAGAGAAGACAAGAGAGAGTGGAGTGAGTAAGAGTGTGTGCATAGGTGGACCTAAAACTCATCAGCACTGACTGCATGAGCGGAGTTTTGAGGCTGGTACAACAACGACTGTTAAAATTACGACAAAGTTACAATACAAATACAAATACTGTTGAGTGTCTAGTCCTTTTGTAACAAACAGTGGCCTTAGAGAGAAACAGATATCGGATCTACTAACAATACTGCATGTATGCCTAATACTCACAAACGAGGGGAGTGGGGTAGCTACAGCCCCTGTAGTTTAAGGGCTGTAGAGTACTCACCAGTTTTTGTAGAAACGTCTCTTGCACTCGTCGCTAAGATGCTGAGCGAAGATAGTTTTGAGCGGACGGAGACCACGCGGTGTCTCGATGTAGCCAACCACACCCACTATCATCATGGGTGGAGTCTCGAGGATCGTCACAGCTTCAACTACCTCGTGCTTGTGAGACTCTGGAGACAAAAGCAATGCATAATAATCACTATTGCAAGTAGTGAGGAACACACAGTCTGACACGAATTTATGCCTATAACAAATACACCAATGAATCCCATTTTATTTATTCCACTTTGGTTATTAAGAACTTCTGTTATAAAAAACTTAAACAGATTTACAAATCAGGAGTCGACTGTAATCATAATCTGGGAGCTATAGATCTAAAGGCCCATTGGCATACCCATGCAGTTCCTTGTCTTGAACATTTTTTAAACTTAATTTTAATGTGAAATTGACAAGTCACGTAAGGTATGTGACCCCACTAGATAGCAACCTATTCTTGTGTCAATGTTGTGACTAAAAATACAGCCTCTAGCTCTTCTGTCGTATTGGGAAATCACCTTATTACGCACAATACAAGGATTGTTACACAGTGTGAAAGAGTTGTGTGTTTCTTACTTGAACCAGGACGGTTCATTTCTCTAACAATGTGCGTCATTCCAGCCTTGTACGCCAAGAAAGCGGTGAGATGGCACGGCTTGGCAGCGTCATCCTTGGGAAAGGTCTTTACTTTGCCACGAGATCTCTTGCATCTTTTGCGAGGTAGAAACGCAAGGGAACCGTGACGGGGAGCAGAAAACTTACGGTGAGACTATAAGCGAAAAAATAAATCAGTAAACAGTGAGATTAATAAAGAAAGTATAAAACAGAGTGTGCAGTAAAGTGCTACTAGGAGTATACCAGCTGTGTGAAGTGATTAAGTAGATTTAAGAGACTGATATTATTGACAGAGGTTACAGAAAAATGTGCCACAACTTAGGATTGTGGCAGATACAAATACTCACCATTCTTCTTCGCTACAGCCTAAAGCAGAAAGGAAGACACGAGGTTGAACATGTGGTACTTACTGGGCATGCGCGAACAAAAGTTGACCTTTAGACTCTAACCGCGAACAAAAGTTGACCTTTAGACTCTAACCTTTGACTGTACTGCACTGTACTGCACTACTCAGCTCAGCTAGCTCAACTCGAGCGGCGCATTGATCTGCTGTTTTTTTGCTTGCATTCCTTAACTAAAGTGAGTTTAGCGCTATTATCTAGTGAGTTTAGCGCTATTCCCACATGTCAGTACCCTACTACCTTTTTCTAATTGTTACACACCCATAAACAAGTACATCTATAAGTATCTATGATTGAAGTACATAGACTAGACTCTGACTGGTATACCGTAATATACATGACCCAATGCCATTATATATAGCTGACATGGCGGATAACTGGCGGCCCAGACAGTACGAGAGAGTGACAGACGTCAAGGATGTGGATCGTGAGGATTTGGTGGCCTATACTAAAGCCAAACACCAATGGGTCAGAGATAGGTACGTACAGCACAGTAGTCTCATATAAGATATTACAGCTCAATAATATGACGTTGGAGTTTATGTAGCGTCATCAGTAGTGACAAAAATCTTGGTTAGAACCTGGCACTACCCAACCAGGGACCTAGGATTTTGTGTAGGGCCTGGGGAAGCTTTAGCAAAAGTGAGGCCCGAGCAAAAATGTACGCAAACATGCAAACCATAAAAGTACTGTTACAAATTTAATAGGGGAAGGTTTGGGTGGAAGTTTGGGAGGGGAAGCTCCCCCCCCCCCACACCCATCCTCTGGATAGAACCCAGGGCCAACTGATGCTGCCTAAGCTTCAGCATCATAATAATTATTATTGTGAACGAGGCTTGCATACATGCCCACACACATGGACAAATTGACGTACGGTACTCATGCACCTTTCTATTGTTCTACTCAGGGCAATTGATCTCGAGACTGTAAAGATCCTCCGAGACAGAGTGAAGAACTGTCAAAGGAGAGAAGGTGTGAACCATCCTCAGAGATGTAGAGACGATGCTATAGCTTATATGACTGCACTACGAAAATACCAATCTGAGGGTGAGAGTGAGGGTGTCGTCGTTGTACAGTATTGTATGACTATCTTTGTTTTTACAGGCTGGAAGAAAATCCACTCGGATCATTAGCTTGTGTTTGTGATTAATTAGTACTGTATGTGAAGTATCGTGCATTTTGTTTAGTGTTGGCAACAATCGTGCAGCTTAAATATTGGTTGACAATAAATATATGCAACGCGAGGCTCTGCATGTGGGGGTCATGTCTGCATTTCACATAGGAATACTCTATTCTTGCCAACCTTGCAACTGGAAATATGACCTGTTACGCCCTGAATTACTAACCATAATAATTATTGACACTATAATTATGCGGAACCTCTGAGTAAAGGACACTTGGGACCAATATAAATTCAGGACATTTATCCTTTTTTTGTGTGACTAAATTAAAGTACTGTCCCCTTTTAATACAGCATTGGCGAGAGGGTCCTTTAAAAGAGGTTCCACTAGCTGTATATGTTTACATAATTATGAAGACGACATAGATAACAACGTTTAACACTGAGTATAATACACGTAAGAGAATTTTAAGACAGCATGCAGGAAATTGTATAAGACACATGCAGACAGACACTTACAGACACTAAAAGTTCAAGTGACAAATTACAGCGAGTGCCAACTAAAGAAACAATGTGCACAGATCGAGAGAGTTACATGATCTCGTCCTCATCTGACTCCACTAACAAAGTGACGCGTTCGAAACCTTTAGCAGATGATCGCGTGGTAGCTGATCGCATCTTCTCTTTCCAACTGGGGCTCTTCTTTGGAGTCTGTTCCTCTTCCGAATTCGACAGTCGCTCGAGGCTAGTAGTTCCTCCTCGACTCTCCATCTCTTCTTCACTCATGTCTCCTTGCTGAGCATATTTCTGGTAAACTCTGGAGAAGTTATGAATAGCGTCGTCCACAACATCATTAGGATTTAGAGTTTTTTTGAAGTTACTGGTAATGTTTTTCATGGGGACACCCCTACCCTGATTGTCCTTACGGAGGTGCATATATGGTACGTAGGAGAAAGCAAAGTGAAGGAGGATCGCAGCAAAGAACATTTCAATAGTGATGATAAAGTTTTGGTAGGCAGCGGCCAGTCCAGCATCAGGAATGGGGCCTGCCCAGTGAAGAATGCTGAGCAGGAGACCTAGAGTGAAGATAAACAACTCGTTTCACACGAGCCGTTGTAAAGTGCAGTTATAATTTCTATGTGTGACCAGTGTGCATGTGTGTGGCTTAGCACATGTTTCTCCTTACACATAATTCATATGCTATAACAGACTAATAAGCCAACACTGACTGTACAAAGAAGAGTACTTGGTCAGGGTACCTTGCCAAAATGACATGAAGATTATTGCTTTCACTGTTAGAAACTTAAGAACAGGACTAAAAGGTGAGAGGAGCTCTCGCGTTGAGGAGTAGAAAATGACTAGACCGTAGAGGGCGAAACTAACAGAGAGGTTGTAGGCCAGAGTGCAATAGATGTACCCATACCTAGGACTGTGTGCATGTGGGGAGGGGGTGGGAGGTACGTATACAAGTGTGTGCATGTGGAGGGGATACAATGATGTTGTATGGTAATGATGCAATGGTTGTACAGAATTGGACTCAGGGAAGTGCATACTGATACATAAATACATCATTAAGTGTAGGCAACACGAGACGAAAGCTACGCTAATGTAATTGGCACAAAGTTATAAACAATACAAGCCCCATCACAATTGCTATGGCACAAGGCACTCACTTGAGGTCACCTTCATGGTACACCTTGGCAAACTCTAGTATAATGGTGAGGAGGGCCACCAGGGGCTTCACCAGACAGAACTGAAGGGTTGCCTGCAAGAAATCAATATCAACGGTGCATGGCTTTGGGTGTAGTTCGAGGGACCTACCTGTTTGCTAAATCGAAGCACCCAGATTGAGTAGCTCATCCTAGGACAACAGCATGTACCAGCCCAGAAACTCCTCCTGGATATAGAGGGGGAGGTGATTAGAGACACAGGGACTTATACAGTGCTTTCATGGAGCGCATAGTAAACCACAACATTATTGTAAGGCTGCCACACCACAGTACACTGCACTGCACACATCTACTTGTGGTTGTGTATAATGTGCGGTTTACATGCACTCCTTGTTGCAAAGGTGCATAAAAGCACTGTACAAGAACAAGGCATGTAGTACGTGCACAGAGCCTAAAGCTAACAAGAAAGCGGCAACACTGCTACAAGTATCCCACGAACACACAAGTGTGTTTGTAACATAATAATATTGTGACAACAACAAGTACCGACACCGATTTACATATACAGTACACATCACAGTAAAGGCTGGTTCACGATATGATGATAATAGTCCTTCGTTTCGTATGGTATCGTAAGCTACTGTCAGATTATAACCGGAGTCTTAATCTAGCGCTTCGCACGATAGCTTACGAAACGAGCGTCTATCGTCATCTCGTGAACCCGGCTTAACTGACACACAACTTTAACTGACACACAACTGATCTAAAAACTCACTTTATTGGTTTGCCATTCATCTTGGACAGGATAGCCGTCTCTCCCCCCAAGTAGGCCAAACACAGCCTCAAAAAGTTATAAATCACAAAAGCTTCGTAGCAGCTCCTCACGGCATTAAAGTAGATAGCAGAGGAGGGTAGAAGCAAAGCCAGCCA
>VSKX01093538.1_pt1 | contig 10387 bp, 8 predicted proteins | sample 4799481 | NCBI WGS metagenome assembly VSKX01 (sample SAMN12179537, study PRJNA552185) | sponge metagenome | biome: deep-sea hydrothermal plumes; feature: spots directly above weak diffusing fluid; material: sea water; isolation source: sponge from the Swan site of a hydrothermal vent ...
GTCAAACCGCAGAATTTTGTACGCACGAATAATAGTTACCAGGTAACCAGCTTATGGTCAGGCTCTGGTCAAGGTTAGGGTTGGGTTAGTAGTCAACTGCCTAAATGCAGCCTTATAGTCAAGGGTTCCTTGCAATTAACGAGTCTTGACTTGACCACTGACTATGCAAACCGCCTGTCCCCCCTCCCCAGAAATTTGATTACTTTGTAGTTTTTCACTGCAATGGGTGTGGTCTGCAATGGGTGTGGTTTTAAATAATGGCGACGTCAGCACATAATGAAGAAACCCAAACAGGGTCAAACTTTCATGTGGCGTGACCAGAAACACAATTACAACTAACAACTAACAGTGGCCTAAACTCGCGACCTGGTTAGCAAAGGACAACCCCCCTAACTTTATTTTACTCTTTGACCAGCACATCCCCCTCCCAGTGAACAAACCTTGCTTGTGTGTCGTTAAGCACATCTGATGGTGTTTTGTGCTCTACTGATTGTGTGCACTTTGTTCTATTTGTTTGCAGGCAGCAGCATTTTTGCACTCATATGTTAAATTACGAGGACAGTGTCAAGAAACCAACTATAATCTAGGCAGGGCATTCCATCAGCTTGGTAAGAGGCTATGTATATACTGCGTGTAGATTGATGACTGAACATTGTTGTATGCACTGCAGGCATCCTTCATATGGCCAGCAGTTTCTACAAGAGAGTGCTCTCAATGGAACCAGAATGCTCCCATCCTAAAGTGAGTTCAGCCTCTCAAGGGAATGCATGTTTTGTCTGTTGTGTGATCATTCATATCCCTTATTTTGGCTCTGTTTGCTTGTACAGCCTTATGTGTGTATAGTAGTTCAGTGTGTCCTCAATTCTTTGCAGTGGAGAGAATTGTCTGATCTGAGGGCTGAGGCTGCATTTAATCTGTCTCATATCTATCGTGCCAGTGGAAACAAGCTATTAGCCCTGCAAGTGCTTCGACAGTATTGCACCATCTGAATAGAGCTATAGTAACACCTATTTTGATTACTAACGAGCTGGTTATTGTTTTTTCTTACTCAGCTATCACTTTCAATCAGTATAATAATTCAATCAGTATAATAATGAATTATTAATAGTACACCACACTGTAATGTAAACTTAATTTTTAACACGCACACCAAAACACATGGACACATCATCATAATAATTATACACCTACAAAACAAAAGAAGTGAAATGACGTTAGTGGAAATAATAAACCAGTGCCTCTGTTATTGATTAAAACACTCGTTAATAAAATAAAACTAAGTAGTTGATGTGCGAAGCCACCCCTGCGACTCACACTAGAGTCTGTACTTCCACTCCGCCCTCAATGTCTCGACTTTTGCTCTGCAGTTGAACCACATTATCTGAGGCAGTGTCTTGACATCTTCTCTGCATTTCGTTCATTTGACTCAAATACTCTTGTTCTATTGCTGCTATACGAGCCTCTGACTTCTCTTTGTAGTGTTGTAGCATATGATCATGATACTCGCTAGCTTTCTGATGGATCAGTTCTTGTGAGCCCTTGTCCACTACGCATCCGCCTGTCATGTCTTCATAGTCACTAAACTCATCCTCTGTAGATTTATTACAAGTACAGCCATTTTGTTGCTTCTCAGACATAACAATGGTGGAATGGTCACCTTCTCTTAGGCTTTCTGGTAGTTCATTCACAAGGGAAGGATCGTGTTCGTAAAAATCGGACCCACTCGGCAATTCTACACTTAACACGAGCTCGTTTATGTCTTGTTCTGTAGCCATACAACTGTGCCAGCTATTTCTTCTTTGTTTCATTTGCTCCCTGTGTTTGGGAGAAGTTGGCGTTGTTTGTTGAGACACTAGAGGAGAAATAATGTGCTTTTGCTTCTCAGCCTCTAGTTGACGCTGATATCGCTTCTCAAGTTGGTTCAGTCTGATTTGAAAGGCTTGACGAATTGTTTCTAGTTCGTTTTGAACATAGTCCTCCAATTGAGATTTCTCTCCCTCATTGTTAGCAGCCTGTGTACAGAAATGAACAGATTACTACACACATATACAAATTTGCATGTGTATACGAGGGGGTTGTACGGAGGCAAGGGACACAACTGACCTGGGTCATCAATATTCCCTTGATTGGTTCCAGCAGGGTATTGGGCTCATACTTTCTGTCAGCCTCTATAGGAGAGTCCCTGACTGCAGCTACTGTAGAGGAATGAATGAACACATGCTAGCGTAATACTTTTACACGGTTAAATCCTTGTAAAATTAGGTGTGCAATCTTATCCTAACGGCATTCTAATTGGTAGCGTAATGACACAGACAGACAGGATGGCTGATAGAATTTGTTTAATAACACATAGTTGCATACCCAAGGCAAAATAATGCATCTAGTAATTAGATTAATATAAAGAATCTATATGTGTAGAGCCAGCTTCGCCCTGAGGTAATTAGACAACAACAATATGTCAACAGCCGAGTCACCTTTCTTTGTACTTTTGCCTCCTCCAGGGGACACTCCTACTGACAGCTCAGAGCCACTCTCACTCACCAGACTGAGAAGAAATCACATCAGAGTAGTCAACAATCCATACTGGTACCAATATACTCATTGTATTTTTGCTAGTACACCACTGGGCTCTCCTAAATTAAAGCGTAGCGCTGCTAATGGAGAACACCAGCTGTTACTATATTATGTATAAGAAAGCTAGCAATGCACAAAACAATACACTTATGGGAAGCTGCTGTTTACTTCAGACAATAAAGCAGAAGACACAGACAGTTCCAAGCCTAAATGGGTTTTATCTGATAAATATGCCTAGATCCTAGTAGATTAGCCATCAATAATTATGCTATTAGGTCAGGTCAACATAATTATTATTGTTCTTGTAAGTGGGGGTAATGCCAGCTAGCTAGGATAAAGCACCTTTGGGAATCTGATGTTCTTGGACTGAGTGATCCTCTAATTTTCTGCTTGACCTCTTGTTGCAACAGTTCTGGGTAGTCGCCGAGAGGGGCCATGTACACATACGTGTCTTTGTCTTCTTTGGGCAGCAGTGGCTCATACGTGTGGTGCTTGAATTGTTCCTTCTTAGAGGTCGGTGGTGATGGTAGCTTGCGTGCCTGTCGAGGTGTTTGGTAATGAGCATGCTCATTTTGGACTCGAATCTCATCGTTTGTTTGAACGGGGGAGTTGTTTGAGTTAGAATTTGTGTTGTTTGGGTAGTCATACTCATTATCAGAGCAAGATGTCCTGAGATTATCTTGTGTCATAATACCGTTCCTTGTAGACTGGAACTGAAACTTGGATGATAGCACTGGTCGTGGATGGCTATAGTCATTGTTCTCTCCATACTGTGACTCTTGTAAGGGTTTGTACCTACAGATAAAAAAACACAGTTACACTATTTCCTACTATGTACACTACGAAATCCTACAACCTTTACTGATAAAATGCCCACAGGTAGCTAGACGCCTAACCACATCAGACAAACAAAATGTTAGTATCTATGTATTTGACTGCCAGGTGTACATACTTGTATCCAGGTCCCAAGTACTCCGTCTCTATCTCTGTAAGCAGCTGATCAATGGTAACTTGCTTGTGCACTGCAGGAGAAGCACTCCTTTCCGTGTCAATAGGGCACAACCCACGACTGTCCAGCTCATCTTGACTGGAGAAGTATTTGTGGGGAGTGGGAGAAAGGGAGCTAGCAAACTGTGCGTGTGCATACGGAAGCATGTGATATGGCAAATCTATCTGAGAATCGTTTATAGAAGCTAATATGAGCCAAAAGAAGTGACAATGCTGGTTGGTAAGAAACCACTATTCAACTGTACCGGGTGTGTGCGTACCTAACAACAACAAAGCCATCTAAAATCTAAAATATCCTGGTCACATGGAAAACTCTGCTAATCCCCAGCACAAGGAATGTAATAATTAGCTGAAAGTATATACACACTTGCAACAAACCTTATCCTCTTTCTCCGGACTGATTTTCTTGTTTCTGAGGGAGGGGTAATAACACACAGACAGTAAGTGATTTGCTACACGCTGTATGCATGTATAAGAATGTCAGTTCTGGGCAACCATCTCAAAACTCAAGTGGTCATCAAAGTTAGCACATGTAGCGTTAATGAAATTTGGCTACCCTACGCTATACACAAGCGAGTACAGTACAATTAGACTACAGACTTACTTTCGCTTGCTAGCTGGGGAGCGGGCATCTTTGGAGGCTTTTAGCTTGGCAGAAGCACTCATGGCTCGCTGAGAACGAGGCTTGATTGCCTGAGAGGGTAGAAAGTGGGGGTATAAAACACACAGATTTTGATACATAATATACGTTTACACACAAAAATCTTTAGAATATCGCTAAGAATATAATTCTAAGTGGTGTCTCTATTTACATTTCAGTAATGTGCTTATGAAAGTCAACTGCCAACCTTGTGTCTTTGCACACAAACAAGCAATGTTGGGACATATGCCAAGTGCTGTGGTTTCGGGAATAACCGATATAAACAGACTGTGACTCAGTGTGTGAGAAAGCTTGGCAGTTGGCAGCAGGGTCAACAAATGACACCAGGACAAAGATGAAGATGATCTTAGCTTGTACTAATGGGCACATCTAAAGCGCATTATTCACAGGATACAAGGCTAACTACTTCCAAGCAAGTAAACTGATACGTTTGAAAATCCTAGCTGTGCATTGAGTGTTTGCATAGCTCGTTTTGCACAGACATACTGTAGTACACATCCCAGTTTCACACACTTACCAGGCCGAGGCCGCCTTCATTTCTCATACACAAAATCACAAAAATGTGATTATCATAATCATAATAATTATTATACTCACATGCACAGGAGACTGTAAATAAGAATATTCGTCAGGCTGAGATAGTGAGTGGCCCATGGTGTAGGGGGATCGAGGGTTGACCACAGTAGGTGATATACTGGTGCTTGCATTGCGGTGCTTCGGCTTAAACTTCTGTAAGTGTATGCACGATGCGAGTGTGCAAGGTTCAAAATGCAGACTCAACAAATCTAGTTATATTCATAGTGGCAGACACACTCTGACCTAGCTAACAATATTCTCACAACAAAACAATCTCAATAATGCTCAAGGTAAAGAAGTATCAATTTTCTTTCAGTCATCTCCCACGACAATATTCTGTTGTTGTGTTTTTTGACATGACTGTTGACATAGACAAATAATGTGACCCTAGAAATAGCTCGTGTCTTAAAACCCGTAACGTGTTCAACAGTAACACCAAAAGTAACATCAATCAGGCCACCTTAGTATGCTTACAGTAAACACACTTCAAAGTGCACACCAGTGGTGACATCACAGAGTAAATCTGTTTGTACACCCCTACAGAACACTAGCTCCATTTTAGTATGACACCCTGTCTGCGGGGTAATGAAGCGTATTCATAGGTAGCACTCGCCCCCAGGCAACGACCAAGCTGGAGCCACCACAATGTGCAGTGGGGGTATGAGGGGGTGTCTAAAGTGCAGAGAGTTGTCTCTCAAAACATTCACTTCCTAACAATCATTGGGATTTCCTGCACACATGTCTGCAGCATTGTTGATGCTAGCTCTATGGCACAGCCTGAACACAATGATCAACAGCAAAGTTAATGAGAGAAAACCACTCTCTTGTCAGGGTTTGAGTAGCAACCACTTAGCACTATTGTAGAGTTAAGTGGGCCCATTCGAAAATACAACAGAGATATAAATACAACAGAGATATAAATTATTGACAGCTACGTAGAAACATAATATGCTCTCTGTTTGCAATTATGTATTTTTTGTTGCAGTTTTGGGTACCTGCATTGCAGAGTTGAGCAGCTTGGCAAGAGCAGTGTAACCACCCGTCTCTGCACAGTCCAGTGGTTTCAGGGATCTCTGTGTAACACATGGTGACAACATCGTTACAATGAGAAGGGAACGAGAGTGGGGTGGAAACACGAATTACACAACTGCTCTTATCAAACTGAAGCCACAAACAGAAAAACATAATATCAGTGGAATGGGTATTAGAGCATATGCCAAGCTACAGTACGTAGCAAGGAAAGTAAAAACACTCACACACACCCACACTCACACAAAGAGTGTGCCGTTGGCATGGTGCTGTTAAATGATCAATAACCACGACTTCAAAATAATCTACCTAACATACCAGAAATCATTAGAGCACATCAAAAGTACATTCCAGTGGGACTAGCGTATACTAGGCCTTTGGGTAGCTATAAAATCTCTATTGACTAATCAAGACTGAATGAATTGCTAGTGTTAAAAACATACAGAGAACTCATGACAAACTTACGTCATTGAGAAGAGCAGGATGTGCACCTGCAGAAAGCACAGCCTTGGCAGTCTCAATGTTACCCAGCATAGCAGCAATGTGGAGAGAAGTATTCCCATCCTGACAATACAACAAAGAAAAATGATGTAATCCAGTTAGTGAACAATAAACTTGGGACACTTAAAAATGTTGGGGAAACCACAGGGTTACCACACCAATAGTAAGCGTAGTCAGCAAAGATAAGCACACTCCATGACAAACAATGTGCTAGCTGATAATTGGTGATAGTGTGAAACATGCATCACTGTGAATTAGCGTCAACTACCTTTCCTCTGAGATCCAACCCCACTTTGTGAGCGGCAAACGAGGATACTACATTGGCGTGATCATACTTGGCCACAAGATGCAGAGCAGTTTCTCCATGCTAACATTAATAATACACAGATCAAAGGCATGTTTGCAAATTAACTTCAAACACGTACAAAACAAACTTTCAATTAGTTACGTTAAGCTCAAATTCATACTGGATACTTTTAAAATTACAAAAAAACAGCGAATTGCTAACATCAAGAGATATTAACTTTCACACCTGATTTAGGAGAGTTGGGTTAGCCTTCCATTTAAGTAAGGTTTTGACAACTTTTGCATGGCCGTTCTGACTAGCCAAGTGAAGAGGAGTAAAACCGGTGTTGTTGATGCTGTCCACAAAGCAAAAACCAGTTAAGAGAATCTTAACGATATCGCTGTTTCCATTCCAAGCTGCTTCATGCAATGCAGTATTGCCAAACTACACAGAGACACAACAAAATATTCATGAACCACCAAAGGAGAATTACCGAACAACACAAGACAAAACACAATATTCATGTACGTCTAAAAAATATAGCTAGCTGCAGCTCTTGAGCCCTGTGAGTGTATAGAAAGTATGCTGCTGGAGGCAAGACTGAAAAGGTTACTGTAAAACAAAATGCAGGGGTGCCATCATAAAGTTTTGATAAGTCAGCTGCATTCTGTTCAATGAGCACGTTCCACAAATTATATTCAGAGTTTGCATAGCGCATGTGAACAAACCTGGTCCTTTGTGAAAAGTGCTCCTTTGCTCAGCAGCTTTCGAACTTCTTTAGTATTGCCATTCTTGGCAGCAGTAATGAGGTTTTCTGACAAACTCATCTTCTTTTTTGCCTGGATATCGGATAGAATCGTTGCCTAGAAACCAGAGCAACTCAGCTGGTCAATAAAATCTGTTCAGTGGCTAGCTAGCTACCTAAAAAAACACTTTCAAAGACTATAACACGAAGCTGAAGATCTGCAAATCTGTGATCTGCCGGCCAATTTGAACGTTAATCTTCCAAGCATTCCAGATTAAAAACCCACAAACAATTAATTTCCTGGATATTATGCGCGAAATTTTATTACGCAGCCGGCCGCAGATACACTTCTGCGATAGTAAGACCACATTTCAGAACTGTGATAACGAAAATTTCCCAATACAATTTTGTCATAATCATTTTATTGAACAAGAGCAAGACATATCACTACACGAACAACAACTACAACAATTTATACAGTCCCCACATCCTTTATCCCCTTTCAGGGTAGCAGTGGGGATTTCACAGCATTTTATTGTAGAAGGTTGTGGATCAGTTTGACAAACTTGATCCCTTTTTACAGGTCCGACGTTGACACTGGTATATGCAGGTTCGGCAATAGATGGTCTAGGATAAATAGAGTTTGGTATACTGATTATTGGATTGAACTGAGATGTAACTTGAGCAGCAAGAGGCTGCACCATTGGCTGTGCTTCTTCGAGTGTAGGATTAAAATCTCCAGCCAGAAGCTCAGAAATAGAAAGGGCATCAAAATCAATTGTTTGTGTGCTATTGTCCATTTCTTCAGCGGATTGATTATCAGGAAGAGTAAGGAACTCGAGAATTCTACTGTCAACCCCATTAGAGTCATCAGGAGATGTATTGATGGAAGCCTGATGATAAAACACATTGTCTGAAGGCTGATTGATAGTAGAGAAATTGGTGACCATTGGGTTAACTGCTATAGTAACAGGTATGTCTGTTGAAACATGGTTGATTGCAAACTCATCAGTTCCAACATTCAGGAATGGAAATCCTTGTGTAATGTTCTGATTTGACAGAGAAACGGCTGGAAACTGTGAAAAGACGTCACTACGTTTAAGAACTATTTGGGCAGCTTCAGCAAGTTTTTGTAGTGTATTAACAGCATTTACGAGAGAACTCTCATCAGTTGGAATTGGTGTTTGTAAGCAAGTGGGATCGAAGTGGAGTTCATGTTCAACTTCCATATGAGTTCCAAGTTCTGCCAGGTCAAACGATACAAATGAGCAACCATCAATATAGCACTGCATTTCATTGTGCCTAAGCGTGTGACTTCTTAAGTGATGTGAGGCACTGTAAGACTTTCCACAGCCGTCAACCTTGCATTGGTACGGTTTCTCTCCCGTGTGTTTCCGAGCATGCTTCTTCAGATCGCTTCGAGTGGTGAACTGCTTAGCGCATTTGTCATATTCACAATCGAAAGTGTTTCCTGTATGCAATCTGTGGTGGGCACTGAGTCGGTATTTAGTGTTAAAAGATTTTTCACAGCCATCTTCCTCACAGAGATACGGCTTCTCTCCAGTATGTACTCGACGATGAACTTTGAGTCTATACGAAGTGAGGAAGGCCTTGTCACAATCGTCAAAATCACACTGGTAATTAAATTTTCCTTCATGATATTTTAAATGAGTCTTGAGATTTCCTTTAGAAGTGTACTTTCGGTCACAGCCATCATACTCACATTCAAACTGCTTGTTCTCGATCTCAGATTCTTCAGTGGGTCCGGGTGGAAATTCTACAGCTGTATCTTCCATTATTAGTTGACTAGATTACGAGCAACATTAGATCACATGGCTTTTTAAAAACCAGATACAGTGCAGTGGAGCCTGAGTGACATCCAAGGCAGGAGCTGGAGTTAGCTGGAACCGGCCGTGCGCTCCGGCTAGCTAGAAGTACGTACCGTAAGACCTCGATTTAAGGCGACACATAAAAATAATTATGGTCGGCTCCACTATGTACGAAAAACATGTTGAATTTATATTGTGCTTATGGGAAAATGTCGCCAGTGTCGCATATTTGGAGAGTCGCCTTAAATCGAGGTCTTACTATGAAGATGACGTCAGTAATTGAGGTCAAGGTTTAAAGTTCAAAGTGCATGTGGAGTCAAGCCAACGAGGGCGGCGTAGGTACTAATATTTGAGTCTTTTAATTATCTTATGCAGTCGTGTTTGAACCATTTTTGACACTGTTTAGTCTCCCTTTGTGTGTGAAATGGCCGAAAAAAAGGACAAGTGGTTGCCCCTAGAAGCTAATCCCGAGGTATGACTCTGTAAGCTGCAAACTTGTAGCTATTTTCTGAGTATTAACTTCTTTTTTTGTCATAGGTGATGAACAAGGTAAGACTAGCTCGACTGTTATTGCTGTGTGTTTGGGGCTAAAATAACACCCATGTAGTATGTCTCTAATCTGGGCATGGTGATGAGCTACCAGTTCCACGATGTGTTTGGCCTGGATCCCAGCTTGCTTGCTATGCTCCCTCAACCTTGTATCGCCCTTCTGCTTCTCTTCCCCATCAACGAGAAGGTGAAGACATATCTCTGTAGTATTATTACATTTGTTAGCTTTTGCCACCACCTAGTATGTTCTAGGCATTATAAATTAGTCCTACAAACTAAGTACACCAAAAAACCGTAGCCACTAATTAGGCTAAGCATTGAACCACAAAGCAAAGCTACTGCTGCCTCCACTCTAGCCTCGTTCCCAGGCCGTCTTTTTTCTAGTAGAGCTGATGGGAAAAGAGGGCCTGGTACACACTGCACAGTTTTTAGGCCGCATGCGCGGCTGAAATTAGTAAAGCTACTGTAAAATGTACCGTAAAATTGTTGTTAATGCGCGGAAAGTACACGAAGTAAGAATACGATAATAGTTGATACAGTGGTCCAGCTAGTCTAGTCTATGGTCCAGCATGGCTACAGTACTGCAGTGGCACAGCAAACAATAGAAGAGCTGGTGTGGTTAGTTTGAA
>VSKX01035856.1_pt1 | contig 10375 bp, 11 predicted proteins | sample 4799481 | NCBI WGS metagenome assembly VSKX01 (sample SAMN12179537, study PRJNA552185) | sponge metagenome | biome: deep-sea hydrothermal plumes; feature: spots directly above weak diffusing fluid; material: sea water; isolation source: sponge from the Swan site of a hydrothermal vent ...
CAAAAACAGAATGATACTTGAAATACTAGAATTCATCAATTTGAAAGTGTATGACCAAAATACAGTGCAAAAACGGAGGACCAGGTGAACGTGAATAGACTTTAGTAAATACGTTGCAACACACCTGAGCCTGAGTGATTCCATCAACGTCAAAGTTTTGCAGAGAGCTGAGGAAGTTAGTGTCGGCCATCATGCCCTTGGCTGACTTCCAACTGATTTCCTTCAGCCCTCTCATCACCACAATACACTCACACACAGTCTGCACTTGAGAGGGAGGTTTGGCAAAGGATCTGGAGAGGAGGTTCACTGTAAAATAGCAACTTGACACTCAAAAAATGCAATTTCAAGACTGTCCACAGTACATATTACTACGCACTTAAAGAAGTACGTGCTAACGTACACTAGAAGGAGCTAAAGTCTATTCGCGTTCACCTGGTCCCCGGAAGTAAAATGGCTCATTATTATTATTCATTGATAAAGCTTTTGACTGGCTTAATCCTACAAATTTTTGAAGTTATAGTTAGAAGCGGTAGAAACAGAATGATACTGAAATATCAAAGTATGACCAAGATTACAGTGCAAAAACTGAGGACCAGGTGAACGCGAATAGACTCTAGTATGCAACATGTTAAGGCTACAATTAATACAAACACACTTGAGACACACTTGTGCTCATAAAACACAGTGTGGCACAGGAGCTATGGTCGGTGTGCAGTGTGTGTGTGTGTGTGTGTGTGTGTGTGTGTGTGTGTGTGTGTGTGTACCTGATCTCTGTGACATCACTCTTGTCCAGGTCACTGAGGGCCAGTCTAGCCTCCTCTAGAGCAGGCAGTGCTTCAGCCAGTGAGGCCTCAGCATCAGCTTTCTCCACTGCTATCACCTACACACAACACAGAGGAGAGTTCATTATTGAATATACACATGTATACACATGTGTTCTAATGATGACCATAACATTATATAGTCATAATTTTGTGATTTCTGGAAAAAAACTCTATCAGATGGTATATACAGCTCAAAACGGTCAAATTTGACACTTTCACCTACTTATATATAGCTATAGTCATGATTTCTCCGAGATGGGCACATTTGACCCAGAAGTAATTGGTCATCTGAGCACACCATCTGAAAGCCCTATAAGTATGTTAGAACTACCCAATGTATGTTTTTTCTTACTCAAGTCTCAAGACTAAAATACGTACGTACTACACAGACTATACTCGACTGATACGTCATTCGCATTCCCTGGTCCTCAGTTTTTGCACTGTATCTGGGTCATACTTTAAAATTAAATGCAGCTTTTAACTGTCGCTAAGGATTAGCCAGTCAAAACATCATTATGTTTTAATGATGTTATTATAGTGTACATTTTACTGCTAGGGACCAAGTGAACGTAAATAGATTAGTGCTACTGCAGTGTATTACTGTATGTAAGAGAGGCAGGGCTACCTTGTTTTGTTCTTCCATTTCAACACTCTTTGTTTGAGCCAATTCTTTCTTCTCCTGGCCCAAAGCAGTCTTCTCAGAGATGTCACTCAGCAGAACCTCACATGCCTCAGACTTTTGATTCACTGCCACTTTTTGGACCTTGAGCTGATCATTGAGCACCTTGATTTGCTCCGTAGCTTCCATGAGCTTAGTAAGACCACCACCCAAACGCTGACACTGATCAAGAACAAACTTGTCTTTTTCAGAGAGTAATTTCATGTACGTGCTGATAAAATCGAGGTAGTTTTTGGGTGTGACGTGGTTAACACGACGAAGCCTCTGCAGAAAGTCCTTGCTGTACTTGCTGACTGAGAGGTGAACATGAACCACATGCTCTACTACTGATGAGCGCTGTTCACTGGGGATCTGGTCGTTCTGTACAAGTGCGTGTGATGGAAGTAAACGTATTATATTTATGCCTCGGTGCGCATGCGCAAGCGAGGTATACGGTAGTGTGTTTGTGTGTGTGTGTGTGTGTGTGTGTGTGTGTGTGTGTGTTTGAGGTTTCAAAATCAAGGGCTGTTTTATCGGCAACGGTTATTTGTCCAGAATTGTCAATCGCAAATGTAGTGCTATCGCCCTCGGTGATACTAAATGCTGTTGGCTCGCCAGTGGTTTCTAACACGATGCCGACAAGATCGTCATTATTGGCATTTTCTGCAACTTCGCGGGTTTGGTCAGGTTCAACCCTCGGAGAAACTACACAAGGACGAGAGAGTTGCATTTAAATCACAGAGATTCAGAATATAAATATGACACTGACAATTTGAGTGTAGAAATGTATGCGAACTATGGGATACAGCATTTTCAAGAGTATGATTCCTGGGTTAAGAACGTACAATCACAGAACCACACTATACAAGTGTACTAAAGTTTAGCATCAGAACACAAACGTACACCAATGACCCACACACAGCGGGACATTTTCGTTGGGTTAAATTTTCGCTATCAGGCTTTGAAAGTGTATTTTCGTGGTTATTTTCGTTGTACGTATATGCCCTGAGCACGTCACCATAGTAGCCTATTGTCTAGATTTTCGTGGGTTAATTTTTTGTTTTTTGGGGCTCGATCTCCGTAACAAAATAAAACCCAACGAAAATTTCCAGCTATACGGTATAATTGCACAGATGTGAGCCAGGAAGAAGTGAATGGTGGTGATGGATACGACATCTATTTAGAGCAGCTGAGGGTGTTCATTTCAAACAGAGAGGTCTTCAGAGCAAACAAAATATCTAGCATCCAGATGACAAGATATGCAGTGCAGTTCAAGTACAATGGCTACATTGATGTTGACCTCCTGGTCAGCCCCGTGTGGTGGATGGGAAACCCCGAGCAACCCAACGCGCTCTATACATTCCTACGAGACAGGGTGGGTAACGATGCTGCAGCCAGGCACAAGTGAGTCGACTACATGCAGTAGCTGGACTATAATCACACACTACGTTGATGTGATACATTCTAGCTAAGTCTATGTAAGGTATAACTATACTGGTTTCTACATGCAGGTTCAGTGTAAACGCATCCAAATGGCAAATATCTTTCATGAAGAAACAAGATTCAACTGTGAGTTGTATAGAACTTGCTTGCAGTTTCCGGTACTCCACTTATACAATCAACATCCTCCGCATAACATCCTCAGCATGTTACATTACATTCTTAGGTCAAGGAGCTCATAATTCGAGCTAAAGCCTGGAGGAACAGACTATGGCAGAACAGAAGCGGAGGTCGAGGCAGACCAAGCTCCTATCTAATTACTCTACTGGTTCTTGATGCCTACAATAAGACCACAGGCACTGCTCAAGCGTAAGAGACTCATGCAGTATATAGTAACTATCAAATGTACTGTAGCAAAATGATGACAATATAACACTTGATATACGCAGGACGACTAAGAAGCTGAAGGAAACTGTCCGAAACCACAGAGCTATGAAGTAACTGATATTGCATATGACTTAATACTATTATAATGTTATAACAACACAGCATCTACTGGAGTAACTACTACCAACCTGGCGACTACCCCACTCTATTCCCTCGGTCTACTCCACGCCTGGTCGACCCGGCTAACCCTGCCAACAATGTGTACGAGTCTGGCATTGGTCCCTATCCTCCCAACAGGAGGCCAAGTGACTACGAACGGGGAGACGGAGACTGGAGCCAGTTTGTGGGAAAAGTAGAGTACTTTGACCTGGAGAAAACCGTGGACGAAATTACAGCTTGACACTAAACGTTTATTATAGTGACTCCCACTTTTATAGTGACGCCATAGAAAAACAGTTTTAGAGCTGAGCTCTGTATTATTTAGAAGTTGTGTGTATTTAGAATAATATGGTAATGATCGTTTTACAAATATGCTACAAATAAGCCACAATAGCAACAAGCAAGGAGTGCAGTATTTTAATAAATGGCACTGGCCCTGGCAGCACCATACAGCAAAGCCAGCAGAGCAGCAAATCCCCTCAAAAATGTCACTGGGTTTGTAAAGAGAGTCAGACATGTGCTAAAGAAGAAGGTGATCTCCATTTGGAATGCTATAGCAAGACCATGTGTGCATGCTCAATCTCTCTGTTGCTGGCTACATACACAAGCATGACTATGTTGTACGTATCATGTGTTGTGTGTTCCACTGCAGGAACCTATTCTGGGCATCAAAGTGTCTGAGGTGTTCTTGGGAGGGTCGTTGGGACAGGAGACAAGTCTACCAGAGCACTTTGACGTTGACCTAGTCGTCTACTCACCAAGTGCACCACACACACACACACACACACACACACACACTGCATGTGCACACATACGTGTTACTGTACATGTACGTACAGACATTAACATCATTCTGGGAGCCATAACTCCTGTTCTGACAGTACAATTACGCTACTTTTATGATTTTCTGAAACCTCAAAGCGTGCTCTTTCAGATGGCACGATAAAACCAAGGTTGATATTTTAACCGATTTTCAGCAAAAAACCGTGGGCTATAATAGGTGGGTGAAAGTGCCAAAAATGGACTGTTTCAAATTTTTGAGTTGAAGATACCATCTTATAGAGCTTTTTCTGCACTTTCAGAAAACCACATTATCATTGTAATTGGACTACTAGAACTCAAGTTATGGCCTTCGAAAACAATAAAAGCACTTTGCTCAACATGTCCAGTGTCACTGTGGATATCATATTAACAACCATACTTCACTTGCAGGTCTGCACCCCGACAAGAGAGAGATATCAGAGACACAGTACAATCTAATACTGAGCAGAACTATAATGTGTCTCAAGAACTCCATAAGAGACATTAGAGGCACGCAGAAGCTCTATCATGGCTGGAGGTTTGAGACCTCCAACTTGAACATTGACTTACAACTCAGTCCACAATGGAAGAAGGACAACATGGAGGATATGTATGACTATTTAAAAGAAATGCATCCCAAGAGGAGATCTCTGTGTGTTACCTAGCTTTATTGTGTATTCAATATTACTCTCTCTATTTATGCATACACAAAGTGACCTAGCTTTATTGTGTATTCGATATTACTCTCTATTTATGCATACACAAAGTGACCCAACTTTATTGTGTATTCGATATTACTCTCTCTAATTATGCATACACAAAGTTAGGTTTAGCTGTGGGCTGTTCAAGTTTCAAACACAAATTGTGAAATCCCAACCACAGCAAGTACGCACAACACGTCACACTTACGTCACATGACCTCTTTGCACTGCATTTTCAGGTGAAAACACTCATAAAGAGATTCAAAGCGTGGAGAAACAGAATTTGGGACACGCAGACAAACGGCTGTCCTAAGTCCCACCTGCTATCAATGCTAGTACTGATATCGTACGAACGTGCACCTGTCGAAGTAGTGAACTCGGTGTCGATAGATGGACTGGCACACTGGTGAGTATTCTATTGTGATGGAAGAATACACTGAACGTCAACGTGTGTACATTGTACTGCTTGCTTAGGATGACTAAAGATATCAAGAAACTGGTTGCACATATTACTAAAAACAAGAGCTTAGAGTAAGTGAATTTACTGCACTGTCATACAATACACGCAGTGTAGCTGCCACACACAGTACACATGAACACAGTGTCATACATGTAGCTGCTTCTGACTAACAAATCGACTGGTTGCATGCTGTGCCACACACAGCACTAGCCTCGGGACAGGCCACGGGGAAAGAGAATAGACCCTTTTTCACTTCCCTCCCTGTGACCTGGTCCCGAGGCTAACACAGTGTCATACATGTAGCCACACACAGTGTCATACATGTAGCCACACACAGTGTCATACATGTAGCCACACACAGTACACATGAACACATGCAGTGTCATACATGTAGCCACACACAGTGTCATACATGTAGCCACACACAGTACACATGAACACATGCAGTGTCATACATGTAGCTGCTGCTCCCGACTGGCAAATTGACTATACGGTACACACACTACCCACCAACACCCTCCACAGTCTCCATGTTCCCGGGGAAAACCCTCTCATTATGGAGAAGTACAGCAAGTATTTGCCGGACAAGCCGCGCATCATTGAGCCGACCAACCCCTACAAGAACCTCTACAAAGCTCTCGCTCTTATCAAGCCAGAGAGACAGGACTCATTTCACAAGAGATGGCAGCTGTTTCTGAAAGAGATACATAGCCTGGATCTGACTGTTGACTTTTGAACTAATCATGTTTTCCCATGTTCACTCAATAATATCGTCCATTATATTATTATTATTCATTGATTCACACAAGAATGCCAAAAATGGGACGAGGGAAGTATAGGGTTAATGGTGCATGAACATCGAACTTGGTTGGCCGGTTCTACATATACTTCAGTTTAAACTGCTGCACAACAGCAACACAATAGCTAACTCCTGCTAACCATCAACACAGTAGCTAACTCCTACTAGCTGTACAGGATGGCTAGCTTGCAGCTACTGAGCAGTCTTTTGACACCAACAACCAAGAAAAAGAAGCCTGTACCAATGAAGAAAAAAAAGCCTGTACCAATGAAGAAGAAAAAGAAGCCTTCACCAACAAAGAATACAAGAAAGGTTGTGAATCGAATAGTTCAAAGCCTACATAATGTAAGTCAGTAATACAAATGTACACACGAATAATAAGTAATACAAATGTACACACGAATAATAAACTCTGGTAATTTGTTTTGAGTAGCGAAATTTTAGGACCAGTTGTGGGATTAAGGCTAAAGAAGTGTTTCAAGGTGGTTCTCTTGGACAAGGAACAGCCATTCCAGGCCATCACGACGTAGACTTGGTACTGTACTCCAAAAGTAAGCTAATTAAATATCTGTTTTACAAAACAAGTGACGCAATATGCACCCACGTACTGGTATGTACCGTATATTTCGAGGCTAGAAATTGTCGCGAATTTCGCGGAGTTTGGGAGGGTTCGCGAAATTAACTTCCGTGAATGAAATTTTATGATCACGTGCGCACGTACGTCTTTGGTTAAGTACGTACGTATTCGTGTGTTTTCGTGAAATTAACATTCGTGAATACATTTCTGGAATGATTTCGCGAAAATTCTTGCCTCGAAATATATGTGTACTGCCATGTATGTATGCAGGTTTAGACTATGCTGAGGCTGTGGCTAATGATGGATACACAGCGATCCTGAAGAAAATACACAGTTATCTTCAAACAAAACTGGGTGGAAAATACACTATGCAAGAAATCAGCTCGATAGCAGTGAAATTTAGATGCGAAAAGGATGATGGAACTACAATTGATATCGACCTACTTTTGAGCCCATTTTGGGCAACACCAAATGACCAATTCACTGCAATGCGACAAGTAAAGCCACCTCTAAAACGCCTCATGTAAGTTGAGCAAGTAATAAATAATGTAGCAAACTACATTACGGTTATAAACCCTTTATATAACCACAATAAACCTTTATTGTGGTTATCCATGTAGGTTCTCTGCAAGTACCTCTAAGTGGCAAACTGACTTTATACGACATCAAAATGTCCACGTGAGTCACTTAGTTTAACAGTAAAGGCTGGTTCACGATATGACGACAGTCCTTCGTTTTGTATGGTATTGTAAGCTACTGTCTGATTAGAACCTGAGTCTAATCTAGCGTTTCGTAAAATAGCTTACGAAACGAGCGTCTATATCATCATATCGTGAACCAGGCTTACTCCCAGTTCACAAATTTATCTGTGAAGTAACGATAAAGTACTATTTTATAGGTTAAAGAGTTGATTCGAAGAGCTAAAGCATGGAGGAATGTTACCTGGAAAGACTCCAAAGAAGGACGACCTAAATCTTACCTTCTGTCCTTATTGGTTATCATGGCATACAAAAAAACACTCGAGGCAAACATGAGGACAAAACGCCCTAAAAGGCTTTTAAGCTATGCACACGAGTTAGTGAAAAAAAATGGTCAAAAAATCAAATAATATATCACTTTCTATTCCAGGGTAACAGTTCAGCTAAAGCAACTTGTGAAGAATATTGAAAGAGACGATGAAACTGAGTAAGTGTTACTAATAAATTCTTACAGACTCCCCAATTACCAATTGCATGCACAGTTTATCCATTCCAGGAGCCAACGAAGACCTAACACAAACCTTTGAGGACCTTCTACCAGACAAGCCACGTATTATTGACCCAGTCAACCCCTGCAATAACCTCTATCTGAGTGGAGTGGGGCCTGTCATCACCTCTGCTGAACGGAGAGAGAGGAACAAGTGGGGAATATTTGCAAGGAACGTGGACACTATTGATCTTAATTTGTGTGCACAGGCGATTATGAAGAACACGATATGTAATTTAGTCAGCGATTACTCATATTAAAAGAGAAAACCAAATAGTGTTAGATAGCGTGCACTTGACATTCGTATGATAATCGATGTATTTACTATCGTATAGCGGCCAATTTTCGTGGCACAATATTTGTGTGCATGGTTGGCGATTAGACCACTTATCAATGAATCTGGCAACCAGTGTAGGTAAGCATTGACCATGCACCACCACAAGAATCAACCACGAAATTAATATCACGAATAGTCCAGGCAAAGCAAACCACCCACGCAATCAATATGCCACGACAATTATCCCCTAAGCAAATCACGAAATTAATATGCCACGACAATTATCCGCTATACATGTATAGATAATTATGGATAGTATGCAACAATTTTACACTGTACAAACAAAAATTTGCAAGTAAAGGGAACATAAAGTTATGAATAATTATAGAGACATACTAACATAAAATGAATTATCCACTTTAACAAATTTCCCTCCAGAACACTATTTTTGCAAGTCATAGTTCACTCACAAAACATGAGAATCAATCAGACAAAGGTTACACAAGAATTCACAGAACTCATAATTATTCATAGAAGTCATAATATTCATACACTTTATTCAACGGCTAAGAATGGACTACCAAGAAAACGCATGACGTGACGGTAGAGCACCGTATCACAGCTAACGTTTGCTCGTACTTGTCATGTGACAAGACAGGTGTCTAAATGACATGGCACATTTAGTACAAGTAAAGCCCCCCCCCAAAACAGCAGAATAGCAATGATTACTGTTACTGAAGCAGCTGGTATATAAGCGATAATCTTGAGTCCACAAAGACACACGTACGCAGGTCTGCCGAACAGTACAGTACCAGAGAGACAGCTAGAGAATGGCTCACCCAGATATTCTAAACCATAGACGGGCTAAAGAAGCTGTTGATGAGATTGCTAAGCTGCTCAAGGTAGGATAGTGTGTACTGAGTTTAAGCAACTAAATTCACATCTCTTAACTATGAAAAACCACAACTGTGTAGTATACTAGGAATCAGCTTTATTACACCACAGCATTGTATGTGGTATATACGCAGGACAATCAGCCAATATCTATTGGTGAGGTGATCAAAGGAGGATCGCTAGGACACGGTACAGCTGTCCCTGGAGACTTTGACCTGGACCTGGTCATCTACTCGGCAGGTAAAGCTGAGAAAAGGCTCGATATTTATTATCTCTATTATCACTGTACAGATGTTGACACACACACGATGCGGTACCAGGGCTATGGCAAATGGCTAGAGAAGCTGGAGGCCTTTCTGATAACACAGCCGAAAGTCGAGAACTTGACGCGAAACAAGTTTCTAATTGAGTTCAGGTTTGCCGACCTCATTGATGTCGACGTCATGGTCAGTCCATTCTGGAACAACCAGCACGAATTCTACGACTTCCTCCGAGGAATACCAAAAGAGGAAAGGCACGAGTGAGTCAAACACACACAGCCATGTTGTCTAAAGGCAGGTTCATAATACACGCAACCAACCGTTGATGCGACATGGTCGCACCGTTGTCGCAAAAATTGGATACAAGTCTATTCCTGCGTAAAATTGCGCGACAACCCCCCACAGAGCGACACATTTGCGTGTATTGTGAACCCGCCTTAAGCTATATAGCACCTATATTATTATGTGTACGTGCATGTGCTGTGTTCAGGTACTCAGTGTGTTCTACTAAGTGGCAAGTGGAGTTTTTTGAGCAACAACCAAACCAGGTACAAACAGATACAACTGGCAGAGTGCACATACGTATGTATGTAGAGAGACGTAAGCTATACAAACAATTTGAGTTGAGCCCAAGAAGTAGACAAAAAGTGGTTCAAAACGCAGCTAACTTTTACTGGTATCGCCTTGTTTCGAGGTGATAATTTCAAGACCATTAATTTTGTTCAAGAGAAAAGTTGGTTAAAGTATATGGCCAAGTTATGGCAAGACAATGAGGGCTCAACTTTACCTTAGTATTATAGACAGTATATAAAAGCATGCAGTCATTATAATAATACTAATGAGCTACATACAGGTGAAGGAGTTGATCAAGCGTGCTAAAGCCTGGCGTAACA
>VSKX01089262.1_pt1 | contig 10359 bp, 9 predicted proteins | sample 4799481 | NCBI WGS metagenome assembly VSKX01 (sample SAMN12179537, study PRJNA552185) | sponge metagenome | biome: deep-sea hydrothermal plumes; feature: spots directly above weak diffusing fluid; material: sea water; isolation source: sponge from the Swan site of a hydrothermal vent ...
GATCAACGAGACGGAAGCGAAGAGGTCACGACCCCACGGAGAATGACGTACGAAGCCACACCCATCAAATCATTAAAAATAGACTCTGACGACAGCGAACTTGACGATGATTGATTGTTCTTGTGTTGTTATTTTTTTGTGCGTTCGTTTATTTTATTGCATAACTTGCTCTCACTTCATTTCATAAATTGTTTGCCAATCTTAAGAACCCTATGATGCGCTAACCAGTTCTGCTTCACACTAAAAGCTGGAATGTGTAATTAAATAACACAGAACGATAAATAAGTATACATCACTAATCAAACACAAAGTTTTATTGAAAAGGCTGAGGTCAGCTTCGAGACAAAACGTGATGTCTATGAATAAAATAATAACGACCTTTTGCTAAGTGGATAGCATAACTTCAGACATGCATAAAGGATGAGTCTTAATTGAAGTAATTTAATGGTGCATTTAACTCAAAACAGACTTAAAAGCTCTCTAAGTAATTGCACGAGAGAGACTGTGGAGATTATGAAGCGAATGATTATGGGATAGCTACACTAAAGAGAGAGTTAAAACACTAGTAGAGATATTATAGCGCTAGCGCACAAACAATGGAGTACTGCTGCTGATACACACACTCATGCAGACCCTGAGGCTATAGCTACAATGTTGTGGTATTCCCCCCCTCTCCATGGTGAGTATATACTATACTACACACACTGCAGTGTGTTTGTGATAGTGTTTCCCATTGTGTGGGATTCTCTAGCTTTAGGAAGAGTACCTTGGTTAGCCCCACATGCAGATAATGAAGCACTGATTAACAAACAATGTGTTTGTTTGGAGTGTTGACCACATTATGCTTCCCTGTGCACACTATAGCCACCACAATATCAATCCCCTAGCATGCACACGTACTATAGCATTGCAGCCTGCATGTGAGCATTATGTGTGTAGATTACACACACAATGCCATTATAGTACGTGCCTATGTATAGTCAGTCTCTACATGTTCGTGACCTTCAGTGTGACAATCTTCCACATGCAGCATCACATGCAATGGAACTTCCTCTCTATATGGACCTAGCTTCCGAGAAGATGGAAACCTCTTTACAGTAGACAGGCAGCTTGTTACGAAAAACAAACCTCTGAGAGTAACGTGGACACCCTCTCTACAATGGACAGAATTTGTGCTCCGAACATATCCATTGTAGAGAGCTAGGTTCCACTGTCACATGGTGCATGCATGGTGCATGCATGGTGTAAGTATGCATGGTGCATGCATGGTGTATGCATGCATGGTGCCAGGTGTATGCATGGTGATACAAGCAGAGTGACTTCAGGGCAATGAGCTCAAGCATTTTACATTTTACTAAACCCACGAACAGGAAAATCGTTACAGAAAAGTCAGTCGTACATTCCTGTCTCAATCAAGAGAATTATGACAGCACAAAGCATTCCTTGCCACCATTTGTAGCGAGGTTGTGACGTCTTGGCATGCAGCTGTGTGTTAGGACTATGGAGCAGTGAGATTGGATGTATTAGCAAGGCATAGCTACACTTAATTGAGTTGCATGTTCATTGTCTGGGACAGTGTTATGATATGCTTGGTATGTGTCCACGCTCCAACATTCTGTTGACACTGCGCTGCTTACTTAGCTCTGTATATAGTATCATTGTAACACTCCATTTAACTAGAGTAAAGCTTGGTCAACCAATAGGCCTAACTATACTGTATATATATAGGATATGACACTTTGAGACCTTGGCCTCTGTCCTTTAGGTTCAGCATTGATATAATACAGTGAGCCCGAGCTGTGTCTGTTATATAGTGTCTGTCTGTCTGTCCACTATTGAGGGACAGTATTTATAGTAAAGTGAGCCTGAGCTAAAAGAGTTTTGTATAGGGAGAATATCGACGGCACAGTTTACATTATTTTGCATGTAAATTCAATATTAGAGGTCAGCAGGATATGGGTCTAGTAGCCTCAATACGCCAGCTGTTATATTACCTTCAGGTGTTTAACAACACTGACCATTGGTAGACTATGTCATACATGCAATGAGAAGTTGTAACAATGTATTGTGTGTGTGTGTGTGTGTGTGTGTGTGGGTGGGTGTAAAGAAGCTAGGTTGTAGGTGTGTGTACAGAAGCTAAGTGGTAGGTGTGTGAGGTGTCTGAGCCTTAGTTAGGTCAATGGTTGGCTGGGGAAGCCATTCGTTGTGTGTGTGTGTGTGTGTGGTGGGGGTCCTATTTGGAGAGTGGTTGGTTAGGGAAGACACTACACAACATATTAGTTCATTCACTCACTCTAATAAGCCAGTTAGCCTAGCTGCATGAATTGATTATACTGCCTAGCTATAGAGTAGCTGCTTGCCCTTTTTTATGCTGAGCTAGCTATATATAGCTTAATATTTATGTGCAGGGAATTTGATCAATGTTGTAAAATAGTGCCTGTATAATAATGTAACCTTAATTGGCTACATAATTGAACACTTCATACATATGTGCATGCTGCATGCACACTACAGTGGCTGCATGTTTAGCTATTATAGCAAACTTTGGCCAGAAAGAATAAACTGTTCTATAGCTAAGGAGCAAAGCGTAAATTAAACTAATAGCTAGCTATAGCTACGTAGCTACAGTCTCCATCTTTCTTCTCAGCGAGCTAGTATCAACTTCATGCAGTGCAGTGTGAGCAGCATGGAGTGCTAACTATATAACATGTCTTAGAACTGTAGCATTAATGTGCAGTATTTAATATTCATTCAGCACTTGCTCAGTACCACCACAAACACTTGGTGTGAGGCTATGCTAGCCTGGATCTGCTAATGTACACATTACACTGTGCATGGTGTTGTGTGCAACTACACTGCGCATGCATGCATGTTGGTATGGCCACCACTTTGGGAGCATTTACAGCAGAGGGATTAATGCTTAAAGCTTTCATTTACTATACCTTCCACGCAAACACTTAATTGGTGTTATAGGTACACACTACACTGCATGTGCACACTACACTGCTTGTGCATGCCACCTCAGGCTTTGAGAGAATTTACAGCAGAATTTACAGCAGAGGGACTAATGCTTATTTACTATACCTTCCACAAACACTTTCCCTCGAAAATAATGACAGCTATATCATGTATGCTAGCACTGTGACAGTGCTGTGTAGCATCAGAAGCTGTCACCTTGCTATTGTGGTGTATGCTAGCACTGTGAGAAGCTGTCACCTTGCTATTGTGGTGTGCAGACATATTTGAGGATGTCAACAAACACTGTGTACTCTGTTTAGTGATGAACCCACACTAGTACAAGTGTCTGGTACTAGTGGTCCATGCAGATAACTATGGTAGCAATGTCCGCTACAAATGGCCGGGCTACTATACAAGGTGATATATCACAGTACACATACTGTGGGCTTGTACGTAACAGTACAATTAGCAACATTGTTTGGGTTACCACTAATTGAAGTCTTGGCTGTTTGCAAACCACACTACAGAACTGCAGTAATCGCTCGTTTCACGTACGTACGTGTGACTGAGCATAACTAAAGACATGATGGCACCTGATTGCAACCATTTGACAAAACTGGATAAAGCCTATTTCACGTACCACAATATACACTAGAAACGGCGTTGTATCAGCAGCATGACTTACCACATAGGGGAGAACCAAATCTAATGTAAGGAGTACGTTGGGTTATATTGTGAATGAGGCACACACACTCGTACATGCAAACCCCAATGTATGTAGCCTCGTTCCCAGGCAAATTCGTCTCCAAAATAACGCTAGGTAGAAAAAGCTAGCGGCCTGGGAACGAGGGAAACCCCCAATGCTTCATTTGTCCTTCAAAGCATCTAGTGACAGTACACCTATTAGCAGTAATTTCTGACAAAGGCACCCGCCGTGAGGCCTGCCAACCATACATATCATAGTAACCAGATACACTCCTTTGTTAGTTACGCAGCTAGAAATAACAATGTTACTATGCAGAAGAATTTATTAACTTTAACTTACAACAATAATGAATCAAGTATTGTTCACGTGCAATCTTGGTGAGAAATGAATTACTATTTATTTAGCAACAGAACAGAGTTAGTGAATCATACACACACAAAGCAGAGAGCCAGGTCTGGCTAATACAACAAGATATAATTATATGTAATTAAAAACTTGAGTAGTCTAGTCAGAGAATAGACAGCTGCCACGTACGTACAGTGAGTGCATGTGTTCTATTGCAGCTGTACGATCTGGTCAGTACCAGGATACGTAGGTAGCGTCAGGTGATACTTGTCCGCAAGCTCCTTTGGTATTACTCTCAGACCAAGGAAATGATGAGAACCTTTGAAATGCTGGGCACACAATTTAGGGGCTGTCAGCGATATTAAAAGGTCAGGGTTTAAACCACACCCACTCACATTGCCTTTCTCTACGTCCCAGCCTGTAGGGGTCAAAGGATAGAGTACAAAGGTCACGATACGCACACACCCACAGCATGATTACTTAATATTCATGTCAAAAGCTAATGTTTCGTGATCCTGGTACGTATAGGATATGTTATAATAAAAGTGAGCAGGGAAGCATTTCCTCTTCCTGAACACAAAACAAACGATGTACAAACCCAACACAATAACTACTGTACAGTCACACACACTACACTGCCGCACAATGCGACGAAGGCTATTCGTGGTCTGGCCTCCTCAACCACAATATTACTAGCTAAAGTGCTGACACTGCAGCTTATAGCTTCCAACAACAACCCCCCAACAGTCCTAGCACACACAAAGAGATCATGCTAAAGCTTCCAACAACAATCCCACGCATGCACGCACACATAATAGAACCTGAGTCTAATTGAGCATTTCATAGCTTACGATACGAAAGACTATCATCATAATTATCGTGTACCAGTCCTTACATAGACTGATGCAACATTGTGCACTTGTGCGAGAATAATTGATTAATTGTTTGTTTTGTTTCACTGTAGATAGAGTACTGACACTATACCGTACCGGCTTGGTGACCAGCGTTGCTAACGAGACTATGACATCATGCATAGCAACAGAGGAGGTGTTACGGCCAAGAGCACTAAGTTACTAGACAACATTGCCAAATAGGCTAGACAGGTCATTAGAGACTCGCTATATACGTACGCACGTACCCATACACTTGAAACAAAAGGCAGGTTGATACAACGCAAGCTTAGTGCACAATGCAGACACAACAGGGAATAGAAATAATGTTTTAATCGATCCTAAGCAACGGATGCGATGCAAGCTCCAGCATCATTATTGTGAACCGCAGGCTTAAATTAACACACATACGAATTTAAACTCGTATATGCAACTAGAACATAAATTTCGCAGTAAATGATTCATGCTTTCCTTTTGGATATTGTGGCCTGTTTCAGCAGCTAACTTTAAGAGCTTATAACTTCGGTTAGGAACGATCAATTTCAAAACTGAAACATGCATTCAGTAGCTTTTTGATAGACCTTTCAAACTATGTGTTTAGATTGGCATTTTAAGTCGGGTCAAAATGTGCTGATTTTTGGAAAAAAGTGGGTGAAATCATCAAAATTCAACGATTTCAAAAAATTTGAACGAAACACATCATCTTGTGCAGTTTTTTACGAGCTTTCAGAAAATCATAAAATTATTGTAATCCGACCATCAGAACTCAATTTATAGCGAATCAAAAATGCCACTTCCGACTGTCTTATGGTCAAATTTAACATGTATTTTGTAGCACTTTTACAGGCCTTTCTAATGGTGCCCTCAAATGAACTGGTCAACATCTGGAAAATAAGTATGGACGATAAAATTATAAGTGGGCGACTTTGTCAAAATCAGCCTGTTTTAGCAGCTAATGGAGGCCATAACTTGAGTTAGTTTCAAGTGCATTTGTAGCTCTTGAACAAACCTTTCACTCAATATATTAGCTACAAACATGACCACACAGTAAGGTGGGAGTGTTCACCTGATGGTATGTCCACCGAAGCGATGGGGAGCGTCACATGACTCAGTGTACGCAGCACAGTGTCGAAGGGTGGACGTATACTGCCCTTGAAACTGAACCCAAAGATAGCATCCAAAACTATGTTGTATTGTTGGTCGATGTCCACTGAAGTTGGTAGCTCTTCTATGAAAGCAATGTTTAGTTTCTCACATTGATTCACAAGGAGTTGATAGATCTCTTTAGACGTGCGTTTTGGATAGAATATCACCGGCTCATAACCCTGTGTGGGGGGTGGGGGTGTGCGTACGTGCGTGTGTGTGTGTGTGTGGGGTGTGTGTGTGTGTGTGTGTACACGCGTGTGTGTGTGTGGTGTGTGTGTGTGTGTGTGTGTGTGTGCGTGTGTGTGTGTGTGTCCATAGAACATACGCAACACTGGAATAGAAGCTAATCTGATTGGCTACTTACAACAACATATGCAACACTAGCCTAGCAACACTAGTCTCGTTCCCAGGCTAATTTTTCTCTAATAGACTGAAACTAAAAAAATACAAGTTTATAATTATAAACAAAACGGCCTGGGGGGGGACGATGCTAACACAACACTGGAACTGATTGGCTACTTACAAACATGAGGAGATGTCTGGCCGCTGCTAATCCATCCCCACCATTGTTCCCTGGACCACAGACCACGAGGACACGCCCACCTGCCACGCCCACTCCAGGCAGCGGATACACACGAGCAACAGCCTACAATTATTGGCTGTACTATAAAACATTCCACAATTTTACTTCAGCGTACAGAAGGTGATTATGTTGTGACTCCGCCCAATCAAAACTTCCGTGGATGAGTCAAACATAACAATAATTATAATTATGACACCTGGCTTAATTTGACCGCTAAATGAAGCGAACTGTAAAATTGCTCTTACATCGTACTTATATATAATCCCACGTATACAGTAGGATGATCACCATGACGAGCGTAGCGTCGTACATACGTGGTTACCTGGGCAACACACAGTCCAGCGAGTTCCATCAACTGGTCAATAGAAAACTCGTACTCAAAAAATAGAGAATTGTCAAATTCTGCAGCTTCCTCTTGCATTAGATGCTTTCTCCACACAACGGGCTCGTTGCCAACCTCGCCCTCGGCCATAGCAACGCACGCACTGGAGACAGATAGCTTCTTGTAGCTGTGAAGATGTGCTTTACTTGGAATAGCAAGCTTCTTTGATACAGTCGCGAGTCTTAGTCTTCTGAAGCTTGAGTGTACTTGGAGTACTGTTATTGACGGTAAAGAGGTTGTAGAACGTGTTAGTAGCCGTCTAAAGAGCAATAACATAGCCAAGTAACAATATCTTGGACAATGTTTATTTTACGTTTAGGGACTGTTTGGTAAAGATAGTTTATCACTTTAAAAGTGGTTTTTGGAAAGAACGATCTTTACCAATCAAGTAATATTGGAACTATTTGGTAAAGATCCTTTATGCAATAAAAATGGATAGAGATAACGATCTTTACCAAACCACACTAAACAACTTGCAGATCTAGCACGTTTGTAGAAATAAATTTTAAAGAAAAATTAAGAATATTCGCATCGTACATACAGCTGTATAATGTACAGGTACAGAATTTTATGAAAAACTAATCTATAAAATGTATAAAACGAAGTTATTTCAGTGAGTCAAGTTTACTAATTGGCCTCTTCTCGTCCATTACCGCCTCCACCAGCCCCTCCCCCTCCACCGCCGTTGGCACCGTCAATACGCTGATATCCGCCTAGCTTCTTGTGCCTTCGTACAGCAATCAACACAATCACAGCTCCTGAGACCACTACAATCACCAGGAGTACGCTGGGCACCAGAATTCCGACCAGCAACGACTGCTCACTGTAGCCACCTGCAGCATGGCAACTACAAATAATACATCAGTTTTTGATAAGCATTTTGATACGCACAGTTTTTTGATACGCACTTCGCCGCAAGCATTCAATTAAGAACTCAATGCATGTGTACCTGGTTGTTGTTGAGAGCAGGCATCAGTAGAGAGCACATTGTGTCCAGACAGAAATGAGCAGGTGTCACTAGTGCCAGAGGGCGGTGGGGGATTAGCAGTCTTGTCAAACGCTGCAACATTGGGAGCAATGTTATTACCTCAGTATTTTGTAGAGCACATTTAGTAATTTCTGTGAGCATTCAGTTTTCTAACTTTTGACAGGTAAGTCATTTCAACGCTACATTCTGATTGTGTTGCAATATGAGCAACCAAGTATTAGTGAGGTATTTTGTGGCAAACAAATTTGCGGATCGTCTCAGTTTTGTCTTTCATGGATAATATTATTTTGGTGAATTTACTAGTGACGGCGGTTATCTGAGTTGCTAGCGTGGAGAAATTATGGTGGATAAAACTTCATGGTTAAAAAAACCCACGAAATCTACGAAAGTTTAGGTCACGAAAATATATACAACGAACAACAGTAACTCACTGCACTCAATAACGATGTCATTCTCTGCACAGCAATGCCCTGTGGGACAGAGTCCTCCCTGCTGCTTGGACTTGGGACAAAGGGTGCCATTACGCTCGTACTTATAGCAACACGAGAAACATGGACACGGACTAGAATTACATCGTGACGTATCATCAACGGTAACCCAGGTTCCGTATAAACCATTCTCTTCATTTCTGCGTACAAAACAACAATAAATCCTAAAAAAGACAATTTCAAAAGAAGGATGCTACGTAAGCTCCAGTGTTATATTATTGTGAACCAGGCTTGATGCTACTGATGCTACGTAAGCTCCAGCATCAGAACCAGACTTGATGCTACTGACCCTACGTAAGCTCCAGCATCATATTGTGAACCAGGCTTGATGCTACTGACACTATTATTGTGAACCAGGCTTGATGCTACTGACACTACGTTATAAGCTCTAGCGTCATACTGTGAACCAGACTGTACAGTATTGATGATGCAATGCTTACTTGGGTGACAGACAGTGAGTGAATGTGTAGCTGGAGTAGCTGCTCACAGTCCTGGCACTGTTCCGCACTGCTCCAGTGAAGCCCAGCTGCTGACACACACCGTTGACTTGGTTAGAGCCAATCATAGTGTTGGAGTTCTCATTCACGGACCCCCACATGGAGCCAAGGTTAACTGAGATTATTCCAAATGATATTTGTTGAGCAGGGTAGGTGGAATTGTCGATAATTTGGTCGGGCGGGCACAGCTGGACTTGACCTGGGTATGTGTCCTTCACAAGAGGACTGCCCCTGGGCTCGCCTGGACGGAGGAGATAACAGCTTAGTAGCCTCGTCCCTCCCCCAGGCCAATTTGTCTCTAAAATAACGCTGGCCGTTCTCTTAGAGAATAATCGGCCTGGGAACGAGGATGACAGCTTATCTGTAATCTGTATGATAAGGGTTGTCAAGAACAACGAAATGCAACTTTCATTATAAGATGTGATGCAAGAATCTATTCTTACGTTATGTGGTCTAACATGCACCCACATGCAAAATACTTATTCTATTACATACGCAAGCAAGCCTTGCATCATATTATTATTATTATATTTCTTGAGTCTTTAAAGTTGTGATGTTTCGAAAACAGGCACAGAAATATTGACTCACTGCACTTCAAGAAGATTGGTTGTTCACAGTTTTTGTCCGTGGTGTAAACGGTATGGTCACACCTGAGCAGGTGAGTGGGCGGAGCTCCGTTACTCTCCATACAGTCCAGTCCAGTCAGAGCAAAGTCATTACGCCTGCAAGCAAACATAACCGGTTACAACACTAGCTTTAAAACATTGACACTACGCTGGAATATAATCAGGCTCTAATTGAGCGTTTCCTGATGCTACATAAGCTCCAGCGTCATGTCATAAACATGGTTTTAATAATTATGGTCTGAATGTACAGCTGTACAATCAACTCCCTCAATAACAAACACAGGAAGTTTGTGCTTTGTTAGTAAACACATTTGGTACTGAGAGCAGTGTCCTCTATTGAGGGAGTGTCCTCTATTGAGGGAGTTTGTTGTTGTTGTTGTATAGTAAACAAGCTTAATGAGAGTGTCCTCTATTGAGGGAGTGAGAGTGTCCTCTATTGAGGGAGTGAATGCTTACATCACAAACTTCATCTTATCCATCGTGTGTGGATTGTACGGGAGTGATTGGCCTTTATCGTAACCAAGGATACTGCATATTGCCGTTGATGATTTCCAGTGTTCGTCCCGGAAACCATCACTACACACGGGATGCCAGTCAGGTGCATGTTCATCCGCATCGAAGTATACCATTAGAGTACCTATCACCTGTGTATACCATTAGAGTACCTATCACCTGTGTATACCATTAGAGTACCTATCACCTGTGTATACCATTAGAGTACCTATCACCTGTGTATACCATTAGAGTACC
>VSKX01052293.1_pt1 | contig 10351 bp, 17 predicted proteins | sample 4799481 | NCBI WGS metagenome assembly VSKX01 (sample SAMN12179537, study PRJNA552185) | sponge metagenome | biome: deep-sea hydrothermal plumes; feature: spots directly above weak diffusing fluid; material: sea water; isolation source: sponge from the Swan site of a hydrothermal vent ...
ACTACAGATGTGAGGTAGAGTGGATATGAGCAAAGGGGCCTCGGAGCTCTCTGAAAAGTCCTGGAGCGGGTTGTCGAAGGATATATCGTCTTCTGTTGCCATGCTACTTGTCATGTAGCCTTTAAACCAGTGTATCAGTGTAGTGCATCTGACTCAACTGTCAGCTAGCTAGCTCGCGCTAGCAATGAAATTGTACTGCTTTTTTTGCAACACGTGCAGACGCCCTTTACCAATACTTAAACACCGTACAAATCTTATACTAGATATGATCATACGTATAAATCTTATACAACATTAACTTTATCTGATCTCATAGTGGTCGTGGTTTCAACCTGTTTCAGCTAGCTAGCTATTGTACTGCAACTGTATAGCTTTGTTATGGCGTCTGGATCAGCGACAACGACCGCTCTAGCGGCTCTGGCCGGTCTAGGTGTGGGCTCACTGGGTGTCATGGCTCTCATGAAGGCCTCCGAGTGGTGGAAGTCGGGTCAATCCGGCAGCATAGTGGCTGTCAATCTTCAAGACCGACCCTCGGCCTCACGTCAACAACAGCGCACACTCACTCTCTACCACAGCTTCCCGTTCCGCTCGTGCAGGTGTGCCTGGCTTATAAACGAACTGGACGCTTCAGAGTACGTGAGGATAGTTCCTATTGCCCTGCACGGCTCGGATGCTCGAGATCTGATGGCCTATCGTGAGATCCATCCTCACGGCACTCTTCCTGCCCTCAAACTAGAGGACGGTACTGTGTTGCTCGAGTCCTCCGCCATTTGTCTATACCTGGCCGAGATATTTCTGGACAGTGAGGGAGGAAGCTTGCTACCTGATCCTGAACACACTTCTGAATACTACAAGTGAGCTATACGTATAGCCGGTTACTTTCGAGGGAGAAACATTTCGTGAATTTCACAAATTTTTGCAGTTACACGAAAGTATTATGCGCGAAAAAAGGTGGGCGTTATATTATAGCATCCCCATCATAGCCTGCGGTGTATTCGAAAATATTTTCCCGCGAAATTCACTAAGACAGCTAATCACGAAATATTTGCTCCTCGGTTCAGTTCTGTACAGTACAGCGTGTGCTTGTCATTTTTGGCTGATTGTCTGTACAACTATTTGGCAGCTGTAAATAGAGTTGTATGCTTTAATTAACATTCGTTAGAGTATAATTAACACAATATTACATACGATCAAGTGTTCTCTAAAGCCTTGTGTTTAAAATAATGCAAAATAATAATAGTTATGACACTACGCTGGATGTGAACCTAGTTTTAATCAAGCATTTCCTTATGCTACTGACGCAACGCAAGCTGCAGTGTCATAATTATTGTGAACTAGATTTTATAGTGTGTGGAACAGCTATGTTATACCCCATTAGTCTAGTACACTTTTTCTGTGTGATATGTATAGTCCACTTTAAGTGTACTGTGTCTCCTCCCCACTATACAGCTTTATCTGCTATGCTGTAAGCACACTGGACCATATTCTGGACCCCCTCTACATGCAGCTCACACACACTCCCGAGGACAAACGCAATCACGCGCAAATCGAGTCCCTCAAGAGAAAGTTCACCATCATTGCCAACGTTCTCTCCTCTCAACTGGCTGACCAGGAGTACATATGTGGGGACAAGTTTACAGCTGCCGATTGTGTAATGGGCTTCAACGTGTGGTGGGCCTCAATGGTGCAGAACGGGGATTTGCTGGCAGACCATCCAGTCCTTCGAGACTATCTGGAGCGAATTAAGAGCCGTCCAAACTTTCAGAAAACATTTGTTGGTAAGAAGAAAGTGAAGCCTAGTGGTGGTAGCATTTGAACTGCATGTTAGTTTAGTAGCCACTGCACAACATAATTATTTGTATAGATAGTTGTACGTCCATTTTGTATAAATTATGTCTCATCTTTAATTCTTTGTAGCCTTTTATATTTTGTCACAAGTACAGTTTTGTTGATTCGCCAGTTCTATACTGAAGTACGTATAGTGATCATTAAGTCGTGAAGTAGTCTATATTGTGCATGTAGCGTAAGCTATAGTGGAAGTATAGTGTGTGCATGTGTAGCTATACGGTGAAGGCTGGCTCATCATTAATTATGACACTATAGCATCAAAACGCTGATGCTAGCTAGAATAGAACATTAATTTTGTTCTGATCGAGTTTTTCCTGATGCTACGTATAAAAGTATAAGCTCCAGTGTCATAAATAAACCAGCCTTAAGGCTCCACATTTAACATTATGTTATAATTATTCTTATTCACTGTATAATTATTGAGTGATAATAATAATAAATTCAGTAATTCACACAACACACGTATACTAGCTACACAAGTCATAGTGACAATGAAGTGACCGGGTTACAAACAGTACAGCTAGTCTGATCGAGTGCATTAATCAATCGTCCAGTTGACAGAGTATGGCCACCCCTCTGTTGACCCAGTGACTCTCTGGCTTGTCAGTCTTGAGCTGTATTTGCAGGACATAGTTAGTGGAGTGGCCGGTTGTAGAGAGAGTGCCACGTCGAGCACTGGTCTTGTACACAGGGCAATCGTATGTAGTCTCAGGCTGGAACTTGCTCCTCTCACCAGGCTTCAACCATAGCTGCATGCATGCGTATAATATTATACATATACATGGGTAACAAAACGGCATAATTATACCAACGCACAAATTTAGTAGTGTGTAAATGAGTGATAAGGCAAGTAAAACATTGTAATGTGTAAATGAGTGATAATTAAGGCAAGTAAAACAACGTATGGTATATAAGATTTCTCCTGTATAATTTTATTATAAGTACTCACGATAGGCAGTGTGTCGTAGAGAATCTTTGGTAATGACTCTCCAATGAGCATCTTGTCTCTGTCCCAGCGAGCTCCCTCCAGGAACAGCCCCTGCATGTGTGTGTGCAGGGGAAGGGTGGAAATGTAAAGATGTAAAGTGAAGAAAGACAGTTTATCAAAAGTGCACTGAATCACTACACTATACTGAAGCCAAAATTCAATAGCCCTACGTTTACAGTTTAAAGCCTGATACAGTACAATGTCATGTAAATGAAGGCCCACAATAATTATTGACATAATTGTAGTGATAGCTTACATTAACATAGGCCCCATCGTCTGGCTTTGACTCTGATGTTGTTCCCACCTCTTTCAACACCTCAAACTGGAAGCTGAGATGATCGATGGGAATGGTGTACTTGCGAGCGTAGTTCTGCAGTACTCCAGTAAGGAAGGATTGAGTGAAGTAGAATCCTGACACCCAGTACACATTTGGAGCAATGTTGTTATCAATCCAGTCCTGGAAAAACTTGAGTCTATAATGTGTGTGTGTGTGTGTGTGGGTGTGTGAGGAGGGAAAAACGTTCATCAATCACATCATTATACATGCATTATGCTGTACCTTACAAACAATCAACGCCTAAAGTCTATTCGCATTCACCTGGTCCCCGGAAGTAAAAAATGTAGCTACACTATATTATTGACTGGTAAAACATAGTGATCTTTTGACTGGCTAATCCTACAAAAATGTTTAAGCGATAGTTAGATGCGGGGTTTCATCAGAAACAGAATGAGCAAAGTATGGCCAAGATACAGTGCAAAAACGGAGGACCAGGTGAACGCAAATATACTTTAATTATGTAGAGCTGCTATACACATTAATTCATACAGCTGTACATGTATCGATACTAAATTGACAATCCATTATAATCGTTATATTAAAAGCTCATCACACCTGGCTAGTAAGTCAGTGATGTAGCTGCCCATAGGTTTGAGAGAGGGATACGACTTGGCAGCCCACACTGCTGGTACTCTCCCTACAATCATACTGCTAAACACATCCTCCAGTTCAGAGGACATCACCACAAGGCCTTTCATAGCCTTCTGAAGGTTCTGTAGGGTACTTCGAACCACAGACGTCAGTCGATTGAACCTAATGAGTTCCTGTCTCAACACCGTGTTCATAGACTCATCATACACAACCGGAAACTGCTCACAAATCTTCTCCAGATTGAAATCCGCTGGTAATTTAGACAAAATATCGGCAGCTAGCTCATCGATAACTTGTTGAGATGACTTGCCCCCTCCTCCAATCTGCCTGGGGAGGGTGACTAAGATACTATCAAAGAGCTGCTGTGTTTCTTGGTTGTCTTTAGTAATGTCTGCATTCTCGTGGAGTCCAAATACTTCCGGGTGAGGAATGATGGGCAGGGAACGGACGTAGTCAAGATAGCTCTGATAGTCACCGTGGTCGGGAGAGTGGTAGTCACCACTGGGAGAGAACCTGTGAGCGTGTGTGAGGAGTGATAGTGTGTGAGGTGTGGGGGTGTGTGAGATGTGTGAGGGTATGTGGAGAGCATATGTAACTATAGTATACAGATATGCACTGTATATTATCAACATTTGATGAAATAGACAACTTTTACACATTGAAATGACTTTCATTGTATAGGGAGATAATGTCCAAATGAGTGTACTAAAGAAATAGACAACACATTGAAATGACTTTCAATGTACAGAGATAATGTCCAAATGAGTGTACTAAAAACAACAGGCTACGTAGCTACAATATACACAGCAACAACACTGACTTGTGTTTGTCTGTCCGATAGATGTCCTCGGAGTAGAATATTGAGAGCAATGATACGAGCAGTCGTCTGTCCCAGTCATCAGTCACCCTGCCCCCGTAGTTGCACTGACCAGTGAGGTAGGTGAGAGCATCGAGTGGTATCTCCTCATACTCATTCAAGAACATCTGCACATGCACACATACACAGAGTATCACAATCATGCAAGCATGCAGACATTGAGAAAGAAGAAAGACTATATACATATGAAAACACAACTAAACCAGGAAAATTACACATGGGATTTAGTCATAGAGCTGTTTTGTATACAGAGATTCATTCTACGAATACTTTGATAAGACAAAAAAAGACTTTCACATTTTATGAACCATTCAATGCAGCATTTTAAGTGACTATCACATTCATAATTGTGCATGTGCATGCATGCACCTGCTGCTGCTTCATGCTGATTCTGAGATCACTCTCGTTGAACTCGTAAGGAATGTTCCAACCCAGTGGTCCAAACTTCCTCCTCTCCTGCACCAGAGCATGGAAGAAACAGAGTCCAAATAGCAGCTTCCTCCACGGTTGAGCCTTGTTACAGCCCTCGAAGAACTCAGAGTCTGAGATAGGGTCGTTGAGGTAGGAGCGAAGGAGATTGGCTCTCAGGCCTTTGGGAGGTTCGTTTGTCATCTTGACACCTATCGAGAGAGAGAAAGAGAGTCCCTTCACAGTAGTTCTTGTGAATGTGCTACAATCTATACACTTTGTCAATTCGACAGGATTTTTTACCAATAGCATACGTATAAGTATACGTACTAGCTGTCTCAAAATTTTGTATTTGTATGCAAATGTACTTGATTTCAAGTAGCTATTAGTGTTCTTCAATTTTCCAATCAAGGTTAATACAGCTACTACATGTGCATGTATGTACACATGCATGTACATGCACTCGTATGCTGCAGGCTGCAGCTGTATGAATCCTCTCTAAACCCACCATTCTGTAATATAGAGACAGGGAAGTCCTCTGAGGGGTAACTAGTGAGCCACAGTCTGAACTCAGTGTGTGTAGACTCAGGAATAATGACTTCCTCACATATCTTTTCCAGACGAGGCATCCAGGAGGTGGCAAGATGGCAGTTCTGTAGCACTACCCAGGTGCCCTCAACAATGGCCTTGTCTATCATGTTAGAGGCTATGAAGTTAATTACATAGAATACCTGAAATCGACCTTAAAATCGCTTAATTGCAGACACTAAATATACGGAGTTAAGTGAATACTTAACTCCGTGTATTTAGTGTTTGCAATTAGGCGATCAAGGGACATGCAGTGAGCATATGCATGCATGTATAGCAATAATAATTCAAGCTTATCATAATTTATTATGTTGCTTTACAGCCCCGGCATTCACCTGTCCCTGTCCCAGTGAGATGGTCTGGATCCTGTTACCACCGAAGCCCTTGTCACCAGCAAACTTGAGCAGACCGGCCATCGGATCAGCACCAGGTGAGAGCACAAAGATGAGCGGAGCACAGCAATGAGAATCTGCAAAACTCCCGGCAAGGTCAAAGGTCGGTGGCTCAATGTACTGCCGTCCCATGTAGTGTACTATGTATGCTTGTACAGCAGGCACTATTTTGTCTGGTCTAATACAGCGCAGAATCACCATTCTGTCGAAGAAAGGTGAATAATAAAGTTATCTACGTGCATATCTCCATGCACACATGCTACAGTAGCTACACATGGTGTAATTATAATAATTATTGTCTGTTAAGGCCTTTAACATTGATGGTGTAATTACTAACATAGCTACCTGTCAAGGCCTTTAACATTGATGGTGTAATTAATTACTAACATAGCTACCTGTCAAGGCGTTTAACATTGCTCTCCCATGGCTCAGGAAATTTAGCGCCTTGTGGTGTGGGGGAGTCATACATCTTCTTCCACTGGGCACTAAAATCTGAGGGACAAATGTAGTGAGAAAATCATAGCACACGTACTAGCATAGCGGGAAATATTCGTTGGGTTTTATTTTCGTTACAGAGAGCCCCAAACGGAAAATTAACCCATGAAAATATGTACATTCGAATATAGCCTCGGATAGTAGGTTATACTATGATGACATGCTCAGGGCATACAACCTCGAGCATACAACGAAAATAAGACCACGAAAATACGCTTTCAAGGCCTATTAACCCAACGAATATTTCCCGCTATACGGTATAGTGTATAGTGAGCTGACCTTTGAACCAGCCCTTGAGGTTGGGCAGCTCTGATGCTCTCACAATCTCTCCCCAAGACTTGTCACCCAGCCAGTGAGGGAAGGGGTTGGCATGAGGGTTCTCTAATGCTACACCACCTGTCAGTAGAAACCTCCAACACTGCTCATCCACTTCACCTCTGCATGGAGGAGGTGAACATACGTAGGCCTTATAATTATAAATAACATACGCACACGTACATATTGGAAAGTTCAACACAGAATAATTTTTTAAATACAGCAACTGAAAAAAACAGCTAAGTGTAATGTTTGTTATACAAAACACCCTCCCCCCACACACACACACACTGACCATGCACACAAGTACACACATACATCCAAATACCGTATAGCGGGTATATTTCTAGGGTATAAACTTTCGTGGAATGACCGTTAGAAAGGTTTTCGTGGATTAAATTTTTGCGGAATAGCAGCCTTTCTATACAGCTTGCATGCATGTGATATTAAATTCGGGGGTATAAATCTTCGCGGTACAGGCTTAATCCGCGAAAACCGCGAACATTTATACCCTCGAAATATACCCGCTAGCTATAGGGTACGTACTTTCCTTTCTGCAGGCCAATGCAGAGCACAAATGAAAAGAGCAGCTTGTCTTTCTCGAACAGCGAGCGACAGACGTTGTTGTATATGCTCTTAGTAAAGTGGTCGTTCAGAGACTGTATTCTTTGCTGCAGGTCAGTTGATTTATCACTGTTGGCTATTGACTGTAGATAAAGGTTTATGAACCAAGTTAGAGAGTACTGGTACATAGGCTCTATGTTGGCCAGGTCAGATATGCAAAAGAACAGAATAGAAGCATGCACAGCCACAGGTTTATAGCCGTTTCGAGTCTCATCAATTTCAATCTCTGTATGGGCAGCACTTTCTTGTTTTGCTTGAATCTCTTCCGAAAGTAGTTTGGATGAAGATAAAACCTTGATAGCTGTTTCATCTTCAAGAATATTCCCCTTGGACGAGGATAGAACCTGCAAGATTTTGTCTTCAATTTCTTTGAGTTGCTTTTTGTTGGCTGCTCCCTCTAAAATGAGCTGGTTCTTTTTCTCCTCTAGTTCAGGCTTTTCTTTGGCAGCCACGATACCAAGGAGCTGGTCCTCTAGACCTAGTGGTGTGATCATGAAGTTGAGCAGTACGACCTGCAGAGAAGTAACGACAGTAAGCATTATACATGCAGGCTCAATATAGTTAATACAGCTATGACAATGGTTCTTTGAGGGCCTATAACTTGAGATCAGAATGTCCACGTTCAAAAGTAAAATATGCATTCAGTAGCTCTTGAGAAGGCCTTTCCAATGATGTGTTTAGATTATAGTTTTATTATGATTCAAAATCCTTTGAAATTGGCAAAACCAAAGGCTATAAGCCTTGCGTTTTTCCCCGAAAATGAGCCGTTTTTGAAGCTAACTTTGAGAGCTTATAACTTGAGTTACGATAGTCACATTTCAAAACTAAAACATGCAATCGGTAGCTCTAAAGAAGACCTTTCTAATGATGTGTTTAGATTTGAATTATATGACTGGTCCAAATCCATCAAAATCGCAGCTACGTAGCTACGTCCACCATATTGGGGGACATTATCACAATCAATGGCTATAGGAAGATACGTAAGATACAATCGACTTACCTTGACAGATACCTCTGGTAGGTAATGTGGATTACGAAGTCTGGTAGTGATATAGAACCTGAAGTCCTTGCTAAACTCGATGATATTCTCCCCTAGCCTCATGTACTCCACTCCAGCCTGTTTGAAGGTCTGCTTGAGCAGCAATGGCTCCAGTAGAGGGTCCAACTCCTCCCCCACATTCTCCAGTAGGACGGGGGTGCCAAACTGAATACTGTTCTCAAGAGTACGGGCATAGTTAGCATCTGATAGCTTGATAACAGACAGCTTGTTGGGACGCTCCAAGTTCTTGATCCACTTGTTTGCTTGACCTGAGAAGAAGCTAGAATACTCAAAACATGCACACAGACTACTAGTCATATTTTTTCTAGTCTTGTGATACTCTGATAGCAGCAAATTTCAATTTATATACACTGTAGGTAGCTACGTATAGTACACAAAGTCACAAATCAATATCGTATATAGCGGGAAAATTTCGTTGGGTTAAATTTTTGGCCTTCATATTTTAGTGGAATTTTTTTCGTTGTATGCCCTGAGCATGTCATTATAGTAGCCTACTGTCTAGCTTTTCATGGGTTAATTTTTTCGTTCCGGGGCTCTCCGTAACAAAAATAACGAAAAGTAAAATCCTACAAAAATGTCCCGCTATATTACGGTATACATGCACATGCACAAGCTCACCCTGGGGGTCTATCATGAGAGGCCACCTCCTGGAGTTAGACACCACAATACCATTATCCACAGAGAAAGAGTCAACAGGCAAACCGGCAATATTCCATTCACGTATCTTGACAGGCTCTCCGAGTGTATTATTAACAGAGAACACATCAGAACAAGGAATATTTCTCTCCCGGCATTGCTCGTGCCATTTCTGAGTGGCCTCTTGTCTAAAATCAATGGTAAAGGCACCGAGATAAGCCACCACTCCTGATGAAATCAACACGTCGCCGGTGATGTTTATGGATCTCTCTCCTAGCTCTTTGGCCGCCTGACTCCATCTCTCCTTCTCACCACCCAACCCTCCGATGAGCTTCTCTGCTCTGTCCAGTTTCTTCTGGCAAAGATCTATGTTTGCCTCAAGGTTGACTTTCTTCTCAGTCATAGCAGTGAATTCGTCATTGAGGGTCTGTAGTTTATCTGAGAGTGGTGTTGTGCATGTGTGGTTGTTAAAGTTTATTCGCATTCACCTGGTCCCCAGACGTAAAATGTACACTATATATTATTCACTGATAAAACATAATGATCTTTTGACTGGCTAATCCTACAAATTTTAGACATGCACAGGGTTTAATTAGAAACTGAATGATACTCATAAAAGTATGACCAAGATACAATGCAACCCTAAACGGAGGACCATAACGCGAATAGACTTCAGTATACAAACATAGTCAATTAGAGTAGAGTAAATATAAATGTACTGTGCTAAGTACTTCACTACTGTAATATTATGCTTGCGTAATTGTACAGTAAACCACAACATGCATGCAAACATAAACAAATACATTGTACGACACACTTGAAGTGTTTGTGTACTATACCGAGTATTTCCTTGAGCTCTGCTCGCTTCTCATTCAGTCTGGCCATCTGCACGGACAGTTCAGCCTCTGCCTCGCCTAGCTTGGCTTTCTTGGGCGCCACTAACTTGGCCACCCTATCATACACCTCCATGGCACGCACCCACTTGCAGATACCCTCACAGGCAGTAGAGGCTGACTTGATCACCTCAGGGTTGAAATCAGGTATAGTGCAGTACCTGTAGAGAAAGCGTCAAGCAAGCATACCGTATATAGCGAGATATTTTCGTGGCCCAAAAATTTCGCAGATCATCTCAGTTTTGTCTTTCGTGGATAATATTTTGGCGAATTGACTAGTGACGGCGGTTATCCGAGAC
>VSKX01092731.1_pt1 | contig 10344 bp, 18 predicted proteins | sample 4799481 | NCBI WGS metagenome assembly VSKX01 (sample SAMN12179537, study PRJNA552185) | sponge metagenome | biome: deep-sea hydrothermal plumes; feature: spots directly above weak diffusing fluid; material: sea water; isolation source: sponge from the Swan site of a hydrothermal vent ...
GTGGTTAGCTGTGTACCTGTGTCAGACAGGGGTACATGTGTACAGTGGTTAGCTGTGTACCTGTGTCAGACAGGGGTACATGTGTACAGTGGTTAGCTGTGTACCTGTGTCAGACAGGGGTACATGTGTACAGTGGTAGCTGTGTACCTGTGTCAGACAGGGGTACATGTGTACAGTGGTAGCTGTGTACCTGTGTCAGACAGGGGTACATAGAACCAGTGGTTAGCTGTGTACCTGTGTGAGACATGGGTACATGTGTACAGTGGTAGCTGTGTACCTGTGTCAGACAGGGGTACATAGAACCAGTGGTGTCAAAAGAGAACACAATCTCCACAGGACCACCAGGAGGAGGAGGAGGAGGAGGACCAGTTGCTGCAACAGAGGCTCCTCCCTTCATCTTTGCCGGACTGGCATCACTGGCTGTACATGTATGTGTGTTTAATTTGTCGACGATGAAATGTGTTATTACACGGTACAAAAACAACATTTTAACCGTCATCACTAGTAGTACTGTATACAGCTAATTTCAGTTCAAGTTCAGTTGCAGTGAACGGGAAGTAAATTCATCAGAGGACAGATAGACAGAGGAGAATTAAAGGCTGGAAAGTGACCATCTCTTTATTCTTACGCAACTGTCGAACAACAGTGCAAGAAATATCAAAATCACCGTATAAAAAGGTTGCAAAATTCGCTAGTTATGGTAAGCTAAAGAGTGCATGGTCAATTGAATGCAAGCGTACACACCTTTAGCCTTCTTCTCTGCACTGGTCCCAGGTGTGTCTTCAGGAAGCTTCCTCTTGTTGCACCCACGAACAGCAGCAGCAGGTTCAGTCTTCTTACCTCCTCGAGTAGCTGCTGGCTTCTTTGAAGTTGGCTCAGCGACGACTGATTCAGGTTTGGCTTTTCCTCTTGTTGCTCGTGTTGGTCTTCGCTTAGTGGGGGGTTCTTCACTGGGCTCTAAAGTAGGTGAAGCCTTGCGTTTCACTCCCCTGGCTGGAGTACTCTTAGCAGCGTCTGGTTTGCTGGCAATAGTTGCCTATAGAAGATAGAGTACAACAACATGAAGGAACACTAGCTAAATATAAATAAATATAGTAAAGAGGCTGCTTTACGTTGAGAGAGAGGTGGACTGAGAGGTACCTCACACACACACAAAGTACCAGAAAATATAAACAAACAAAACTCGATCCTGCAAGTAAAAGCATAATATAAAATTTTATTTACTAACTACAAAGGACAGTTGAGAGAGTTGACCTATTAAAATTATAAAGGTCAAGTTTCCTAACATGCACGTACTTTCGCTGAAATTTGGCGAATGTTTGTGCTTGTTCTAAATGGCCATAACTTTGGTTCTGTTTTATGATTTTGTGATTTTGTGAAAGCACAGACAAAGATGGTATGTTGAGCTCAAAAATAGCTGTGGGGTATGAACTTCCACCAGACCTTACCTCTTCCTCCGCCTCGTACAGGAAGTCAGTGTCTGGCAGGAGCATCCTGTTGACTGAAGTCGACTGTACGAACACATCAAAATCAGGCAACTCGTCCAGATCAATCTTGAACTTCTTAGAGGACTTTGGGACGCCCAACTCCTCTCTAACTGCCTCTCCGGTGATCAGAGAGCCGTCGTCTTTCTTACGGATGATCATCTCCTTATAGTCCTGTATGAGCTCTGGCTTGTTGAGTTGGTAGAAGCCGCGTCCTTTCTTAAAGGAGAGCTTGTTGGTCTCAACGAAAGCTTTGATGGTGACTCGTTTAGTTACTGGTAACATTTTGAACCTGGAGCTCCCCACTGCACTAGCCATGACGGATACCCAGCCTATAGCGATCTGTATATAATTTGTTAATTTGCTATTTTTTTTACTCAACCAGCAACCCCAGATAAACAAGTCAGAAACAGGTAGGTAAAAACTATAAAGAGATGTGGACCACAAAAACATAATACTGTGTGCCTACCTTGTGAGCTCTTTGACCACAAACAACACTATTACGTTTGCCCTGCCCACTTTTTGATCACTTTGCGTGGGTGTTGCGGTTTTAGCTGAGCAAAGACCGCAACTTGACACTGTAGGTACTAGGTACATTTTCACTGTGCGGTACTTGAAAGCTGTGTAACTGAAGATGCTTCGTGGACTCCTTCTCTTGACGGCCATTGCTGGCTCGTGGTGCTACGGGGAGGGAGAGTTGGTGAACAAAGAGGAATGGAGGCCCTTGAACTCATATGGAGACATCTGGAAGGATTGCAGTGAGATTTAGCTAGCTAGCTTTGTAGTTTTACTAGCCTAGGTACACTTCCACCACTGGTAATATACATGTACGTCCACTGGCACACTGCATATTAAGGTCAAATTGATTTGAATCGAACCCTCGTTTTCTTGTTATAACTTGGCCATAGTTTTTTGAACAAAATAGTCATTTTAAGTTAACCGTTACGTTTGTCTACTTACTTACAGGGCTCGACTCAAATCGGTTTGACGATAGTACTATTATCATTGTTACTAATGTTTGTGTCGCTGCAGGCAAGCCTAAGGACCATGCCAAGATCATCAATGTCAAGATTGTTCCTGATCCACCAGTCATTGGGAAGCCTATCAACATCTCAGCAACTATCTCTACAGGTTCATTATTATAGCACAAACATGTTTTCTATTATTGCTATTATTGTAGTCGAGTATAATAACCATATCGCCACATTCACATGATCGGTAACTGTTGTGTTTTAATGTTAAATTAGTTCTGTTTGTCCCATTTGAAATAAATAGGGAAAACTCTAATAATTATATATACAGCTAAAAACGTTTATCCACTAATTAATAGCCCATGGCTTTTTTTCTGAAATTGGCACATTTTAACTCAGAAGCAATTGATCATCTGAGCACACCATCTGAAAGCCCTGTAATAGAGCTACTGAATGCATGTTTTAATTTTGAAATTGGACACTCCTAACTCAAGTTATGTACGTATCTATATCTAGTTTCAATTTTACTTACCAACGCCATTGAATCCAAGCTGGTTACAGACAACACTTGCGTCCGCAGATCCAAATGAGTCATCACAGACAGTGCCCCAGGCATTATTGTTGCACACCTCTACACGGCCTTGTCTCTCATCAGCTCCACCCACCAGTCGAATATCACCTTGACTACACACAGCTGGAGAAATAGGGCAGACTAGACTAAGCAAACACTACAGTATAATTACAGTACTATTCATATACGGTATGAACAAATGAGTAGCTCAAAGCTTGAGTTAGCATATTAAATAGAGCAAACTGGCAACAGCTTAATTAACAGAGAAAAAAAATTACTGAACAGACTACATAGCTAAGTCCTTTACTTATCAAGCAATAGTATTTGTAACGTCGCAGATAAAACCCATTTGTCATATTTTAGCTTAATAACACTTTAGGATTTTTTAATTGGTTGAGATGACAGGCGATTTGTACGAACACTAGAGCCATATTCACCGGAACGCTCTACTTTCTGATTAATATTAAATCCAACTTCATACCCCTTATTTCAAAGGGTTTTCCAAGCTTTTACAATCTTTTTGTGTGTTAATAATGAACATGCGCGTGCACGAGCTGAGCGGTAGACTCACGTGGTGGTGTGGTTACTCCTCCACACCTAACTCCAGCATCCTCAAAGTGAGAGCAGTCGTGTAATCCCAGGCCATCATTGGGACAGCTGAGTAGGGTTAGCTCGCTCCCTGTGCAGGAAACACTGTCCAGCCAGATAGGATCCACTCCAGCACCAAAGGCAGCATTGGATAGAGAAATACCATCTGCAGTATGACAAATATATTTACAGACATCACTTAAACTCTTAAACTCCTTTTTCTGTTTTACTGAGCTATGTTGCTGTGTACATGCATACATACGTACGTACGTACCTGTGTATCCAAGCTGTCTACAGACGACCATAGCGTCATTACTGTCCCAGAGGTCATCACAGACTGTACCCCACTGATTGTCATTACACACTTCCACACGACCTTCGAACTCATTGCTACCACCGACCAGTCTCACATCACCTTGTGGGCACACACCTGTACGGGGGAATCAAATAACAAATGAGTATCCGTACATAAAATTGCTATCCATTTAGAATTTGTTTGTCTGAAGGCTCCATAATAATTGTTTGGAAGCCTTCCAGTAGTTTTTGCATAAAAAGCTATCTATCAAGAATTTGTTTGTCTGAAGAATCCATAAGATCTGTTTGGAAGCCTTTATCCAATAGTTTTTGCACGTAACAGGAGAGACACTGCTATTTAAAGTGACTCACTTCCACAAGTGACACCAGCATCTTCAAAGTGGGCACAATTGTGAATGTTGATACCATTACTGGGACAGTCAATCAGTCTGCTCTCAGTACCCACACATTGCAAGTTATCGAGTACAATATCTCCCGTCCCTGCTCCAAAGAATGCTTGTGATGGAGCGCGAGTGGCTGTAACAAAAAGGCAAAATCGTCTAATAATTTTTATAAAAGAATTCCACAATGTTTTTTTTATAAGCTTACCGTTTCCATATCCTAATTGAGTACACACTACATCCCCGTCAGTCGTGTCCCAGAGATCGTCACAGACAGTGCCCCAGGCATTGCTGTTGCACACCTCCACACGACCTTCGAACTCATTGTCTCCACCCACCAGACGAACATCTCCTTGAGTACACACTACGTACAAAATGTTTCATGAACTATAGTTGCTAGTCGTTGATTTTAATAGAATAATGATGATGTAATAAAAACAAATTAGTAGATTGTAATCCTTGCAAAAAGCTAAGTATGATATTTTCTTACCGACACACACGGCACCGGCATCTTCACTGTGTGCACAGTTGTGATTGCTGATACCATTGTGCGTGCAATCCAAGATGCCCGATTCTGAACCATCACATTGCACATTGTCCAGTAAGATATCACCCAGTCCCTGGCCGTACTGAGCACAGCACGGTGCACTGCCTGTAAAAAGTATAGACAAAAATTCACAACCACATGACTGACATACAGTAGACCCTTGCTTATCCGAATCTCAGTTGTCTGGTACAATTTATGAATTTTACGTACTTGCTCCTCCATATCCGAGCTGTCTACATACGACACCAGCATCAGTGACGTCCCACAGATCATCACAGACTGTGCCCCAGGTTCCATTGTTGCACACCTCAACACGACCCTCCAGGTTACTGGTCCCTCCCACCAGACGAACATCTCCAGTGGTGCATACAGTTGGAACTGCAGGAAAGAATGTTTGTTTGTGCATATTAAACCAAATAGTTTGACAGCTAACATGAACACGTGTGCAGATACAACTGCTATTTATGTAGCTACTGTATGTATAGGAATTAATCAGGCCGTTTTTAATGTTTTGAACTGAACACATCATCTTACAGAGTTTGTCATGGGCTTTCCGAAAATCATAAAATAGAAATCAAGTGTGGTGGCTCCAAGGGATATAGCTAGAACCCCATTATAATTTTAGAGTGGTCTATAGGCTAGCTATGGTCTAGAGCAGACACTGCTTACATGTGGAGCCCTGGACCCCTTCAAAAATATTCCTACACTTCTGCATAATTATACGTACAAACTAGAAAAATGACCACAAAAGTTTCAACACACTGAATTCAGTATCGCAGAGTAATCACTTACTACCGTTATAATTATTGGCACACAAAGACTTTTTCTGTCCACTTTATACCGTTACGTACTTTCACATACAGCTCCAGCATCCTCATTGTGACCACAGTTGTGGATACCCACTCCATTGTGAGGACAGTCAAAGAGGGTAGTCTCATTGCCAACACAGAGCAGATTGTCTAGCACGATGTTACCCGTTCCTTGACCAAACGTAGCTTGTCCAGGAGCACTTGTAGCTGTAACAATAGAGTACCAAATTAATTGTGTGTTTAGCTATACAGTTAATTTTTAATTAAAAGAAACAACAATATTTATGACTGTAGCTCTATAAGGTTAAATTCAAGTACTGGGCGATTGATTGAAGATTGATCTCATTAGTACTTTCATCGATTGATAATTATAATACAAGAATACACGGATATATATTCACCTATTCCGTAACCCAGTTGATTGCACACCACAGTGGCATCCTCAATACCCCAGAAGTCGTCACAGACAGTACCCCAGGCTCCATTGCTGTACACCTCCACACGACCCTCGTATATGCTACTTCCACCAACCAGTCGGACATTGGCTGCATATTGGCACAGATAAAGAGTAAATATAAAAAAGAGAAAAATCACACACACACACTTTTTCTAGTTTGAGATTTAAAGTTTGGAGATTTAAAGGCTACAACAGTTTTTCTTGGACATACGTGCACAGAGCAGTCCAGCATCCTCAGAGTGAGCACAGTTGTGAATACCCAGTCCAATGTGGGAGCAGTTCACGAGACTAGTTTCACTTCCAGTACAGGCCAGGTCATCAAGCAAAATAGTGCCAGTTCCTTGTCCGTATGCAGCACAGCACTGAGCAAGTGTGGCTGTATTGGGAAGAGGATCATAGTCATTGTTTGTATACACATGTATACATGTGAGGGCTACTGCATAGTATTACTTAGTACAATATTATACTATTTTTCAATATTTTTCGGTTACCTTGAGGAAATCCAAGCTGTCTGCAAGCAACAGAAGCATCATTGATGTCCCAGTTATCATCACAGACAGTGCCCCACTCGGCACTATTGCACACCTCCACACGACCACTGTTGTACTGCCCTCCTCGTAGTCTCAATGCACCATCCGTGCACACTCCTAACAGAGTACATACACAACATATCAGTGCTAGCATAGTAGTAACATATCAGTGCTAGCATAGTAGTAACATACAACATATCAGTCCTAGCATTGTCTTAACAAAATGAATGACATGACATTTATGCTGTTAGCGTAGGCAATCAGTACAACCCTTTTTTACCTTCAAATGGCTATATACTTATAGCTCATTATGGTTGACCGTTATTATGTATATAAATTATGATATATTATATACACGGTGTACAGAATATATTTTATGTACAAAGAGTGCACACATTATCATATTATATGCATTATATAGACTAGCTATACCTGCACAAATCACTCCAGCATCCTCAAAGTGGGAACAATCCTCAATACCGATTCCATTGTGGAGACAGTCAAATAGTGAGGCCTCGTTACCAGTACATTGGAGATTATCTAGGTGAATGGGGCCAGTGCCTTGTCCAAAGAAGCCATTGCCGAGAGCTTGACTGGCATTTCCAAAACCAAGCTGTCTACAAACGACGTTCCCATCAGAAAGATCCCAGAGGTCATCACAGACTGTACCCCACACATTGTTGTTACACACTTCAACACGACCCTCCATACTGCTACTAGTTCCCCCAACCAGACGAACATCTCCATTGCCACAAACTATATAGGCAAATGCATACATTTAATTAACTTACGTGTAATAATTGCTATCTTTTGTGCACAACAGACAGTACAATGACAACATAGCTACGTATACAATTATTATGCTGTCAAAAACATTTCTATACATTTCTTCACCTTCACAAGCAACTCCAGCATCCTCAAAATGAGAACAGTCGTGAATTCCTATTCCATTACTGGGACAGTCCAGAAGAGCCAATTCAGTTCCAGCACAGTCCACTTGGTCCAGCAGGATGGAACCAGTACCTTGTCCATAAAACGCAGTCCCAGACACGCCAGAGGCACCTCCAAAGCCCAGCTGTCTACACACAACGTTACCATCGGTAATGCCCCAACCATCGTCACAGACAGTGCCCCAGGCATTGTTGTCGCACACCTCCACACGACCCTCATAGTTGCTGGGTCCATTTACCAGACGAACATCACCTTGGACACACACTGTATAATTATATATAAATAAATGACAAGGTTATTGGTTATTGTGATCCAATTTTTTCACAAGTAGAGTCAGGAGTTTATGTGTGTCGTATATATTAATATATGCATACCTGAGCACCTCACTCCAGCATCCTCAGAGTGAGCACAGTTGTGGATACCCACTCCATTACTAGGACAGTCAAAGAGAGAGGCCTCAGTACCAGCACATCCAAGGTTGTCCAGTAGAATTAACCCTGTGCCTTGACCAAATGTAGCAACACCGGGTGCTGAAGTTGCTGTAATAATTATTACGATGATGTGAAAGTCAAAATTAGAGCCGTAAAACAAGACCGATCTTCTCACCAGTTCCATATCCAAGCTGTCTGCAGACAACATTGCCGTCTGTGGTGTCCCAGAGGTCATCACAGACTGTGCCCCACTCATTGTTGTTACACACTTCAACACGACCCTCAAAAGCACTGGCTCCATTCACTAGTCTCGCATCACCAGTAGTACAGTCAGTTGAGACACCTTTAATTATTATAAACCAGCCGTTACACATGATTTGTAATGTATACATTATGTTCTACCTGAACACACAACACTGGCGTCCTCAAAGTGAGCACAGTTGTTGATACCCACTCCATTGTGAGGACAGTCAATGAGTCTGCTCTCACTACCAATGCAGCCCACATTGTCCAGTAGAATTGGTCCTGTGCCTTGTCCAAAGAATGCTTGTTGTGGAGCACTAGTAGCTGTATTGACATGAAGTTAACATAATTGTTAGCTGATAAAAACAAAGTTGAAACGAACATGTTCCAAATCCCAGTTGAGCACACACAACATTGCCGTCTGTGGTGTCCCAGAGGTCATCACAGACTGTGCCCCACTCATTGTTGTTACACACTTCAACACGACCCTCAGTCTCAACAGAGCCTCCCACCAGACGAACATCTCCATCATTGCATTCACCCACCAATGCTGCATATACAAAATTGTATATAGGCACATACGATAAATTTTTCCTGCATGACAATTAAATATACGTACCTTGACAAACAACACCAACATCTTCACCATGGACACAGTTGTGCACATTAATACCATTGTGAGGACAGGCAAAGAGTGAGGCCTCAGTTCCACCACAAGCTACATTGTCCAACACAATGGGCCCAGTTCCTTGTCCGTAGGTGGCACAGCATTGAAATGAGGCACCTGTAGAATAACAAATTTGTATTTTTACATACAAGTTAGCTATGATGTAAGCAAGATTCTCTAAAATATGCAACTTCATAGCCACCATGTTTATCTCTACCAGTATTAGAAAATCCCAGTTGACCACAGGCAACATTAGCATCTTGTGTTCCAAAACCATCGTCACAGACGGTGCCCCACTCTCCCATGTTGCACACCTCCACACGTCCCTCCAATTCCGAGGTACCACCTACCAATCGGATATCCCCCTGAGTACAGCCAGCTGTAGCAGAATAACAGGCATCATGATAATTGTAGTAAACTACAAAATAAGATATATGTACCTTGACAGGTGATGCCAACATCTTCACTGTGGGCACAATTGTGCGTGGTAATGTGTGCACAGTCAAAGAGTGAGGCCTCAGTTCCACCACAAGCTACATCATCCAACAGAATAGTACCAGTCCCTTGTCCATAGGTGGCACAGCACTCAGCAGTGGCACCTTTAGAAAAGTAGACAATGTGTTTGTTTAAAAGCTTTGATTTCCAAACCTTGTGCACTGAATCCCAGTTGTCTGCAAGCTACTTGAGCATCAACATCTCCAAAGCTGTCGTCACAGACAGTGCCCCAGGCTTCACCACTGCACACCTCCACACGACCCATTCCATCACTTGTCCCTCCCACCAGACGAATAGCTCCATTTGTACACTCAGGGGCGACATCTATAAGGAAGAATACAAATTGTATATTAAGTACTACTTGGATACATGCAGTTATAGTTTTTTTTAGATGTGTGCATATTGTTTCTACAATGACTGACATAATTATTATAGATACTTATTATCACTATTAGCTAAGGCTAATAGTGATAATTTGCTGAACAGTAACAGTAGATCCTAAAATTACCTCCACAAACAGCTCCAGCATCCTCAGAGTGAGCACAGTTGTGAACACGCACTCCAGCATTGGGACAATCAAACAGGGAGGTCTCAGTACCAACACATCCAACGTCGTCCAGGATAATGGGACCAGTTCCTTGTCCATAAACAGCAAAGCCTGGAGCACTGGAGGCTGTATCAAAGAAAAGCAGTATAATTATGATATACGATTTTTATTGAGTGTAATCAAGGTTACCTGGGCCATATCCAAGCTGCATGCAGGCAACAGTAGCATCAGGAATCCCCCAGAGGTCATCACAGACTGTGCCCCACTCTCCATTGTCACACACCTCCACACGACCCTCCATTGCATTTGCACCATTCACTAGTCGTACAAGCCCTTGCTCACATGATGCAGCTAAAAA
>VSKX01060916.1_pt1 | contig 10341 bp, 7 predicted proteins | sample 4799481 | NCBI WGS metagenome assembly VSKX01 (sample SAMN12179537, study PRJNA552185) | sponge metagenome | biome: deep-sea hydrothermal plumes; feature: spots directly above weak diffusing fluid; material: sea water; isolation source: sponge from the Swan site of a hydrothermal vent ...
AAAAAACCCAAGATGACATACCCACTCTATGGGTAGCCAGAGATCTGGTGCCAGCAGTTCTTGTTTTTGTTAAGCAAGACATCGAAAACCCCTACAAAATGCTATTTGACTTGACCGCCATAGATGAACGTATGCGTATACACCGGCAAAATTTGCCGGCAGCGGATTTTACAGTAATCTATCAATTACTGTCATTTGAACGTAACAGTGATATTCGCTTTAAAGTAGCCCTAGCCGAAAATGATCTAACACTACCTTCAATTTGCGATTTTTGTCCTGCGGCAAATTGGTATGAGCGTGAAGTCTGGGATATGTTCGGCATTGGCTTTGACGGACACCCAAATCTGCGTCGTATTTTGATGCCGCTGACCTGGGAAGGTCATCCCTTACGCAAAGAACATCCGGCGCGAGCAACGGAAATGGAGCCTTATAGTCTTTCCGACGAACGCCAGGATCAAGAACAGCAGGCTCTGCAATTTATCCCCGAAGAATGGGGTATGCAACGGCAAAGCGAAAACAGTGACTTCATGTTTTTGAACCTTGGGCCCAATCACCCCAGTGTTCATGGTGTTTTCCGCGTGGCGCTACAACTGGACGGTGAAGAAATTATTGATGCTGTACCCGATATCGGCTATCACCACCGCGGTGCTGAAAAAATGGGTGAACGCCAGTCCTGGCATACCTATATTCCCTATACTGATCGGATTGATTATCTGGGTGGTTCACTCAATAACCTACCTTATGTGTTGGCCGTCGAGAAACTGGCCGGCATCGAAGTGCCCGACCGTGCCAAAGTCATTCGAGTGATGATATCTGAATTTTATCGGATCGCCAGTCATCTACTTTTCTATGGCACATTTGCTCAGGACGTCGGTCAAATGTCGCCGGTTTTTTATATGTTTGCCGACCGCGAAAAATTATTTGGCATTATCGAAGCCTTTACCGGGGCACGAATGCATTCGAGTTTTTTTCGTATCGGTGGCGTAGCGATGGATTTGCCTGATGGCTGGGATCGTCTGGTACAGGAATTCATCGACTTTATGCCTGCGCGCATGGCACATTATGACAAGATGGTGATGGCTAACCATATTTTAAAACATCGAACTCAAGGTGTTGGTGTTTATAACACCGAACAGGCGATAGCCTGGGGTGCGACCGGCGGCGGACTCAGAGCTACCGGTTTAGCTTGGGACTGGCGCAAGCAAAGACCTTATTCCGGCTATGATTGGTTTGATTTCGAGGTTCCATCCGGGCGTTACGGCGACTGCTATGACCGCTGTGCAGTGCGGGTTGAAGAGATTCGGCAAAGCTTACGCATCATTCAGCAGTGTGTTGATAATATGCCAGAAGGCCCTTATAAAGCCAGCCATGCACTGACTACGCCACCACCTAAAGACCGGGCGCTGCACGATATTGAAACTTTGATTCAGCACTTCCTCAACGTCAGTTGGGGGCCAGTGATCCCGGCCGGCGAAGCCAGTGTCTGTGTCGAGGGCACCAAGGGTTTGAATGCTTACTATCTGACTAGCGACGGCAGTACAATGTCCTATCGTACTCGTATACGCACGCCTTCGTTCCCACACTTACAGATGATACCACTGATGTCGAACGGGCTGATGATCGCAGATTTGATCGCGATACTGGCAAGCATCGATTTTGTCATGGCCGATGTTGATCGATGAGGCAAAACATATGACTAACGAACCGCCATTTAGAGGATTAAGCACCGAGGAGATTAACGAAATTAATCATGAAATCGCGCATTACAGCGATAAATCGGCGGCATCAATTGAAGCCTTAAAAATCATTCAAAAATACCGTCGCTGGGTGTCAGATGATAGTTTGAAAGCTGTGGCCAATCTACTCGATATGTCAGCAGATGAACTCGACGGAATAGCGACCTTTTATAACCTGATCTATCGCCAACCGGTCGGAGAACTAGTCATCCATTATTGTGATAGCGTCAGTTGTTGGATGTTGGGTAGTGATCAGGTCTGCGAGCAGTTATCCCATAGTTTAAACATCAATGTAGGAGGTACTACCGCAGACGGCAAATATACGCTGCTACCCATCGTCTGCCTGGGTGATTGTGATCATGCACCGGTAATGATGGTCGGTAACACCCTGCACCGTAATCTAAATCCAAAAACCATAAAAAAGTTGTTTACCGATTATGGATAAGCCGCTGACTCAAAATATTTTAGAGGGCCGCGAATATGCGACTTACCAAGATTATACCAGTACCGGTGGTTATCAAGGTTTGCGTACTGTAATAGCTGATTACACACCTGAACAGGTCCAACAACAAATTAAAGACTCTGGATTAAGAGGTCGGGGTGGCGCCGGTTTCCCGACCGGACTCAAATGGAGTTTTGTACCAATGGGTGAACAGGCACCCAAACAAAAATATTTTGTCGTTAATGCCGATGAAATGGAACCGGGCACCTTTAAAGACCGGTTACTGATGGAACGCGACCCCCACCAACTGATCGAAGGCGTCATTATTAGCGCCTATGCAATAGAAGCCAGTGTTGCTTATATATTTATTCGCGGCGAATATGTCGAAGCGATCACCCGCTTACAAGAGGCGTTGGCCACAGCCTATAGCAAGAACCTGTTAGGCCAAAACATTTTGGCTTCGGAATATAGCCTGGAGCTTTATCTACACACCAGTGCCGGACGTTATATCTGTGGCGAAGAAACCGCCCTGCTTAATTCTTTGGAAGGCAAACGTGCCACGCCTAGGGCCAAGCCACCCTTCCCCCAAATTTCCGGACTTTGGGGTTTACCTACTATCGTCAATAATGTCGAAACTGTTTGTAACGTCACTCATATTTTGCACTATGGTGTCGACTGGTTTCAAGACCTGGGAATGGGTGAAAACGCAGGTACCAAACTCTATGGCGCCAGCGGTAGAGTTAAGAAACCCGGCACTTGGGAGTTACCTCTCGGTGCGTCAGCAAGAGAGATTATAGAAGATAAGGCCGGAGGCATGAGCAAAGGTTATCGGTTAAAAGGATTTTTGCCCGGTGGCGCATCAACCGATTTTTTATTGCCCGAACATCTAGATATCGCGATGGATTTTGATTCTGTCGCCCAGGTTGGTAGCCGCATGGGCACAGGCACCATGATTATTTTGGACAACAAGACCGATGTGGTCGAAATGGTGTTGAATCTGGAGCGATTTTTTTCCCAGGAATCTTGTGGCTGGTGTACCCCTTGCCGTGATGGCTTACCGTGGACCGTGCAACTGTTAGAAAACTTACTCAGCGGTAAGGGCCGGCCACAAGACTTGGAACAGTTAAGCAAACTAACCAGACTATTGGGGCCGGGCAATACTTTTTGTGCGCTGGCGCCCGGAGCTATGGAACCGTTACAGAGTGCATTGAAATATTTTCGCGCCGACTTTGAACGCTATTTAGTTGATGAACAGATTGTGGAGTTAAGCTGATGGCGACCTTGAACATAGACGGCCAAGACTATCAAGTCAGCTCTAGTGATAATCTGCTCAAGGCGGTCTTGTCATTGGGCCTGGATTTACCTTATTTTTGCTGGCATCCGGCGCTGGGGTCGGTGGGTTCTTGCCGTCAATGCGCCGTTATGCAATATCAGGATGGCGAAGATAAAAACGGTCGTTTGGTGATGGCCTGTATGACCCCGGTCAATGATGGTTTGCGTATTGGTTTACAAGCCCAACCAGCGCGCGAATTTCGCGCTGATATTCTGGAATTATTGATGACCAACCATCCTCACGATTGCCCGGTTTGCGAAGAAGGCGGTGAATGTCATTTACAGGATATGACGGTAATGACCGGCCATACTTCTAGACAATATGGTGGTTTGAAACGCAGTCATAAAAATCAATATCTCGGTCCTTTTATTAGTCACGAAATGAATCGTTGCATCGCCTGTTATCGCTGTGTCCGTTTCTATAATGATTATGCCGGCGGCGACGACCTGCAGGTCATGGGTGTTCACAACAATGTCTATTTCGGTCGCCATGAACCCGGCGTACTGGAAAATGAATTCAGCGGTAATTTGGTGGAAGTTTGCCCTACCGGGGTGTTTACCGATAAAACCTTGAGTGAGCACTATACCCGCAAATGGGATCTACAGGCAGCGCCGTCGATTTGCGTACATTGTGCGCTCGGCTGTAATACCAGCCCGGGAGAGCGTTATGGTGAGTTACGGCGTATCGTTAATCGTTATCATGGTAATGTCAACGGCTATTTTTTATGTGACCGCGGACGCTTCGGTTATGGTTTTGTCAACAGTCAACAGCGAATTCGAACCGCATTAATCAAGCAACAAGCAGTGACTGATAAAAACAAGGTTGAAAAATATTTGCGCAATTTGATCAACGAGCACAAAGTCATTGGTATTGGCTCTACTAGAGCTACGCTGGAAGCTAATTTTGCACTACAGAAATTAGTCGGTAAAACTAATTTTTACTCAGGCCTAGGGATACAAGAACAGGCGTTATTAGCTCAGGCCGTGGCCTTGTTGGCAAAACCTCCGGCAGCTATTGCTACACTCAAACAAGTCGAATCGGCCGATATCATAATCATACTCGGTGAAGATATTAACAACACTGCTCCGCGCCTAGCTTTGGCGGTGCGCCAAGCATTGCGTAATGAGTCTTTTGCATTGGCCGATCAACTACACATATCACGTTGGCTTGATGCTGCAGTTAGGGAAGCCGCGCAAAATCTCAACAGTCCTTTGGTCATCGCCAGTAGTAGTGCTACCGGTTTGGACGACGTCGCCAGCGAGCTTATTAACGGCAACGCCGAAACTATCGCCCGTTTTGGCTTTGCTCTGGCTCATGGTTTGCAGGATAAAGCTCCGGCAATTAGTAACCTGAGCGATAATGAACAATCCCGGATTAAACGCATCGCCGGAGTATTGAATAAGGCTAAACGGCCTTTGGTAATTTGTGGTACCGGCAGCCAAAATGCCGATGTGTTGGCAGCCGCTGCAAATTTAATTAAGGCGATTAGTGCACCGGACAAAATGATGTCGCTGGTGGTCCCCGATGCTAACAGTATTGGCTTGGGACTATTGAGCAACACTAGTTTTATTGAGGCTAAAAAACGTTTGGCCAATAGCGATGCGCAAACTGTCGTGGTACTGGAAACCGATTTATACCGCTGTGGCGAGCAGAGCGTTATTGATGACTGGCTACAAGCAGTTGAACATCTAGTCGTGATTGATCATAGTCAAACTAAAACTGCCGAACAAGCCGAATTGGTATTACCCGCTGCGACATTTGCCGAAACCGAAGGCACACTGGTCAGTGCCGAGGGACGGGCACAACGATTTTTTTCAGTCATGCCCACTAACGATATGATTCAAGATAGTTGGCGTTGGTTAGTAACGGCAGGAGCTGGTGACTGGCAACAATTCGATGAACTCAGTTTTGACTGTTGTCAATCTATACCGGAATTGAAACCGATATTAGAAGTTGCCCCAGATGCCCAATATCGGATTCAAGGTATGAAAATACCCAGACAACCACACCGTTATAGCGGCCGTACTGCGATGGCAGCAGAGATTAATGTTAGCGAGAAACAACAACCCCAAGATCAGGATTCGCCGTTGGCTTTTTCGATGGAAGGCGCAGCCGACACACGGCCTTCGTCTTTAAATCCGGGGGTCTGGGCGCCTTCCTGGAATTCTAATCAAGCCGTCAATAAATTCCAGGATGAAATCGGCGACCATCTGCACGGCGGCGACCCGGGTGTGCGTCTATTCAATAAAGTATATCAAGGTCGTTGGGTTAAACCCGCCAGAGCTAAGCCCGGCAAGTCTAAACTCGATACTAAGGAATCAAAATTAGTCACCCAACCGCTATACCATATCTTTGGCAGCGAGGAATTGAGTATCAGGTCGACAGCGATTGCCGAACGTTCACTGGAACCTTATCTGGCCTTACATCCCGATCAGGCTCAGGCTTTAGGGTTGATCGATAATGACCTGGTAGCGTTGACTAGCCAATCAGGTCAATATCACTTGCCATTAAAATTAGTAGCGAATTTAGCGCCAGGTATCGTCGGATTACCAGTAGGTTTGCCCGGTATGCCGGTAATTGACGGCGGCGTCACGGTTGAATTGCAACGACTGAATCATAAGGCTTGAGTATGACTGAATTAGCTAATCAAACGGGAACCTGGCTCGACATTTTTGGCATACTAATATCGGTAATACTGGTTGCTGCAATGTTGATCTGGGTCGAACGTCGAATGATAGGTATATGGCAGGATCGCCTGGGGCCAAATAGAGTTGGGCCCTTGGGTCTAATGCAAGTGGTTGCCGATATGATCAAGATTTTTTTCAAGGAAGACTGGGTGCCACCGTTTGCCGATAAGCCCGTTTTTATATTGGCCCCAATGATTATCATGATCACCATGTTGACAGCTTTCGCGGTGGTGCCATTTGCGCCTGGTATTGGCATTATTGAATTTAATTTTGGGCTACTCTATTTTCTGGCCTTGTCCTCATTATCGGTGTACAGCGTGGTTTTAGGTGCTTATGCTTCCAATAACAAATATGCCCTTTTAGGTGGTGTGCGTGCAGCGGCACAAACGGTCAGTTATGAAGTATTCATGGGCTTGTCGTTAATGGGTGTGGTTATGCTATCGGGCTCATTTAACCTCTGGGATATCGTTGAGGCACAACGAGATGGTTGGTATTGCCTGTCTCAATTTATCGGTTTTGTGATTTTTACCATCGCCGTTATTGCGGAAAGTCATCGCACACCGTTTGACTTACCTGAAGCCGAACACGAAATTGTCGCTGGCTTCCATACCGAATATTCGGGCATGAAGTTCGGTATGTTTTTTGTTGGCGAATATCTTGGAGTTACGTTGAGTTCGGCAATGATTGTAACCTTATTTTTTGGCGGCTGGTTAGGTCCTGATTTTATGCCACCGTTATTTTGGTTTTGTTTCAAGACCGGAATCGGCATTCTGTTTTTTGTGTTATTGAGAGCGGCACTACCCAGACCGCGTTATGATCAGTTAATGACTTTTGGCTGGAAATTTATGCTGCCTCTGGCGTTAATCAATCTACTGGTGACCGGCGGCTTGGTGTTGTGGTTGGAGAGTTGAGGATGGATAACATTAAACAAGCAGCTGCTTTAATATGGAACCAGATTTATTCTATGGGCTTGGTATTACAGCATACCTTCAGCAAGGCCGATACTGTCGAATATCCGGAACAGCAACCCACACTATTTCCTCGGTATCGAGGACGGATAGTTTTAACCCGTGACCCCGATGGCGTCGAACGTTGCGTAGCTTGTAATTTATGTGCCGTTGCGTGCCCAGTAGATTGTATAGCTTTACAAAAAACGGAGGATGAAGAGGGTCGCTGGTATCCGGAATTTTTCCGGATCAATTTCTCCCGCTGCATTATGTGCGGCTTTTGCGAGGAAGCCTGTCCAACTTATTCAATCCAATTGACACCGGATTTTGAAATGTGTGAATACGATCGGCAAAACATGGTCTATGAAAAAGAAGATTTATTGATTGATGGTACTGGTAAATACCACGATTACAATTTTTATCGGGTTGCCGGCAAGAGTGTTGGCGGCAAGGATAAAGGTGAAGCTGAAAATGAGGCTCATCCGATTGATGTTAAAACATTAATGCCTTAATTAACTTATTCTTGTTACTTAAAGTCAGAACATAAACTTGAGGAATATCGATTACTTAAACCCCCTCACCTAGATCCTCTCCCACTAGAGAGGACTGGTACGAGATTAAGCTAAAGTTGATAAATAAAATAAAAAGAAAATATCCTTATGGAATCACTACTGATTTACATCGCGGCCACCGTTGCCATCATTGCAACCGCTATGGTGATTACCCGGCTCAACGCCGTGCACGCTTTGTTATATTTGATTCTGTCATTACTCGCTGTCGGTATCGTATTTTATTTGTTAGGAGCACATTTTGCCGCAGTGCTGGAAGTCATTGTCTATGCCGGTGCAATTATGGTGTTGTTTGTGTTTGTGGTGATGATGTTAAATCTCGGTAATACTACGATTGAACGGGAACGGTCCTGGCAACAACCGAGCATGTGGTTCGGGCCGTCTTTGCTAGCTTTTATATTATTAGCAGAAATATTAGTAATGTTTAGTCAAGGAGTTACTGTCACTGAAGTTAATATGGTCGACGCCAAACAAGTTGGAGTTTTGTTATTTGGTCCCTATTTGCTCGCGGTGGAACTAGCCTCTATGTTGTTACTGGCAGGTTTAATCGGCGCTTATCATTTGGGTCGGAAAATAGTTACCAAGCAAGACGGAGGTGATACTGATGGCTGAGATACCACTGGAGCATGGTCTATTTCTGGCTGCAATATTATTCACTATCGGTCTGATCGGTGTCTTGGTACGGCGTAATTTATTGTTCATGCTGATGTCGGTCGAGATCATGCTCAATGCCGCCGGACTGGCATTTATCGTGGTCGGCTCACGCTGGGGTCAGGCCGATGGCCAAGTTATGTTTCTGTTAATTCTAACCTTGGCTGCCGCCGAAGTCGGGGTTGGCTTAGGTCTGGTGTTACAGATCAATCGCCGGCATCGTAGTCTCGACGTTGATGTTCTAAATCAGATGAAGCAATAGGATCTAGAGCAATGTTAGCGATGACCATACTGATCCCATTATTACCACTACTTGGGTTTTTGATTCTGGCATTGGCACGCAGCTATTTATCTGACCGGATGAGTGCTGTTGTTGGTGTGGGTTCGGTGGGTTTATCGGCACTGCTGGTAGCGGTAATTGCCTATGGCTATTTTAATCAAACACCCGAACCGATACGCTATCAACTGTGGACCTGGATGTCAGTCCGCGGTTTTAGCGCGGAATTTGGTTTTTATCTCGATGCTCTAGCATTAACAATGATGTTGATCATTACCGGTATCGGCTTTTTAATCCATTTATATTCAGTGGGTTATATGCAAGGTGATCCCGGCTTTGCTCGCTTTTTTGCCTATATGAATTTGTTTATTGCGGCGATGCTAATACTAGTCATGGCCGATAATCTGGTGTTGCTATTTCTAGGCTGGGAAGGTGTCGGTTTGTGTAGCTATTTATTGATTGGTTTCTGGTATGACAAACCGGAAAATGGTGCTGCCGCCCGTAAAGCATTTGTCGTAACCCGTATCGGTGATACCGCGATGATGCTGGGCTTATTTTTTCTGTATCGCGAACTGGGCCATCTGGATATCCAGGCCATGTTGGATCGAGCCATTGAGCTTTGGCCGGTCGGTACCGATCCAGCCTTCTGGGCAGCCTTATTATTACTCGGTGGCGCAGTCGGTAAATCAGCACAACTACCCTTGCAAACCTGGTTGCCGGATGCGATGGCAGGTCCAACGCCGATCAGTGCATTAATCCATGCGGCGACTATGGTGACCGCTGGGGTCTATTTGATTGCCCGCACCCATACCATATTTATATTGGCACCTGACGTACAGCAACTGGTTGCTATCATTGGCGCGCTAACCTTGATTATGTCGGCTTGCACCGCATTAACCCAGAACGATATAAAAAGAATACTAGCCTATTCAACCATGAGCCAGATCGGTTACATGTTTCTGGCCTTGGGGGTTGGTGCCTGGTCGGCGGCTATCTTTCATTTAATGACCCACGCTTTTTTTAAAGCCTTATTATTTCTTACTGCCGGTGCCGTCATTTTGGCCGTTCACCACCAACAGAATATATTCAAGATGGGGGGGCTCTGGCGAAGCATGCCGCTGACTTTCACGATATTTTTAATCGGTTCTTGTGCCTTGGTAGCGTTGCCATTGACCTCGGGTTACTACAGCAAACACGAAATTTTAGCGGCTGCACATCAGCTGCACTGGGGTTTATGGCTGGCCGGAGTTATCGGTGCTTTATTGACCGCGATCTACACCTCGCGTTTAATTATTATTACCTTTTTTGGCCATCAAAATACTGAGCCCCACGAACGTAAAGAACCAGTAATTATAGTGCCTCTAATTATTCTGGCAGTGCTGGCTTTATTCGGTGCGCATTTGCAAACACCGCTGGCATCCGTTTTCACTCCCGACCTATCTGAACCGGAACAACAATCGAGCATGATCGGCTTTATCGAAACCGTGGTGCCATTTATCGGTATTGCTATCGCTTATCTATGTTTCTATGAAAACCCATACTATGCCCGGATTAAGCAACGCCTATTCACGCGTATGGGATTGGTCGGTAAAGTGTTGGATACCGAGCGTGTTACCGAACTTAAAATTTATCACTTTCTAGCCAGTGGCTGGGGTATGGATCGCTTATACGATAAGTTGCTGGTCAATCCGTTCAAGAC
>VSKX01082114.1_pt1 | contig 10337 bp, 10 predicted proteins | sample 4799481 | NCBI WGS metagenome assembly VSKX01 (sample SAMN12179537, study PRJNA552185) | sponge metagenome | biome: deep-sea hydrothermal plumes; feature: spots directly above weak diffusing fluid; material: sea water; isolation source: sponge from the Swan site of a hydrothermal vent ...
GTGACCGTCTTCCTCGCCCATCTCGCCAGTTTCTAGCGAACCTAGACAACCTAATTCACCTTCCACAGAAACACCGCCTGCATGTGCCATCTTAACCACTTCTTTGGTCACAGCTACGTTGTATTCAAACGAAGCAGGTGTTTTGCAATCTGCCTCTAAAGAGCCATCCATCATCACTGATGAAAAACCTGATTGGATTGAACGCAAGCATACTGCTGGCTCACTACCATGGTCCTGATGCATAACCACTGGAATGTGCGGATACATTTCGGTCGCCGCAATGATTAAATGACGCAAGAATGGTTCGCCCGCATAACCTCTAGCACCCGCAGAACCCTGCATAATAACTGGGCTATTGGTTTTATCAGCCGCTTGCATAATAGCGTGGACTTGCTCCATATTGTTTACATTGAATGCTGGCATACCGTAGCTGTTTTCAGCAGCATGGTCTAATAATTCTCTTAATGAAATTAACATATTTCTCTCCTTTTTTTATTAATAATTAGCCTCACCGACACGAAGAATTTTCATCATGTTGGTGCCGCCCGATTTGTCTTTGTACATACCTTTGGTTAATACTACCAAATCATTACGCTCTACAACCTCTTTTTTTATCAGGGTATCGATCACATTTTGATTAATATCAAGCCAATCGTTACCCTCATTTTTCTTAATTGGACAAGGGTAAACACCGCGATACAGTGTGACTTTACGTAGAGTTTGAATGTTATCACTCATTGCGTAAATTGGAATGTTTGAGCTCATTCTTGACATCCACATCGCTGTTGTACCCGTTTGTGTCAATGCTGCAATTGCCTTAACACCCAAGTGATTAGCGGCGTACATGGTACTCATGGCAATGGTTTCATCAATATTGCTAAACTCTTGGTCTAAGCGGTGATGCGATACCTTGGCAATTCTGTCTTTTTCTGCCTCAATACAAACCTCGTTCATGGTTTTTACTGCATTTTCAGGAAAATTACCCGCCGCTGTTTCTGCCGATAACATCACCGCATCGGTACCATCAAGTACAGCGTTTGCTACATCGAACACTTCAGCACGCGTTGGAATAGGGTTTTGAATCATTGATTCTAACATTTGCGTGGCAGTAATCACAATGCGGTCGTTCGAGCGTGCTAACTTAATCAGGCGTTTTTGTTGTGCGGGTAATTGCGCATCGCCAATTTCCACACCCAAATCACCGCGCGCCACCATAATGCCGGCTGACTCGTTAATAATATCCAAAATGGTTGCTTCTACTAATGATTCAGCGCGCTCAATTTTTGAAATAACGCCTGCGGTACAACCTGCTGCTTTGAGTAATTTCTTGGTTTCACGCACGTCATCACCATTGACCGGAAATGACAATGCCACGTAATCTGCATTCGCTTTAGCCGCAATAAAAATGTCTTTTTTGTCTTTCTCGGTCAGTGCATTAGCAGACAAGCCGCCGCCTTTGAGGTTGATGCCTTTCTTGTCTGATAACGTACTGCCTTGTAAGACTTTGGTATTGATTTTGTTGCCTTGAATATCAACGACTTGCAACACAATTTTGCCATCATCAAGTAACAACACATCATCAGATTTGACTTCCTGCGGCAGTGTTTTGTAAGCAATACCAACCGCGTCTTGATTGCCTGAATTTTCATCCAAATCGGCATCTAATGCGAATAAATCACCATTATTTAACTCAATTTTTAGTCCGTCTTTGAACGAGGCAATACGAATTTTTGGGCCTTGAAGGTCCATCAAAATACCAATGCAGGTATTGTTGTCTTTTGCCCATTTTCGTACCGCCTCAACCCTGCCTAAATGCTCCGCTTCCGAACCGTGTGAAAAATTAACACGCACCACATTCACCCCTGCTGACAGAATACTTTCCAGTACGCCTGGCTTATCCGTAGCAGGGCCGAGTGTGGCTAATATTTTGGTTCTTCTTGGTAACATTTACTCTGCAGCTCTTTGCTCTAAAATCTCAACAGCAGGCAATACTTTGCCCTCTAAAAACTCTAAGAATGCACCGCCACCGGTTGAAATATAGCTGACTTTGTCTTCAATACCATATTTATCAACAGCTGCTAACGTGTCACCGCCACCGGCAATTGAAAATGCTTTACTGTTTGCAATAGCCATCGCCAACGTCTTAGTGCCGCCTTCAAATTGGTCAAACTCAAACACGCCAACAGGGCCGTTCCAAACGATGGTACCTGCGTTTTTCATAATTTCTGCCAACTGCTGCGCAGAATCAGGACCAATATCAAAAATCATATCGTCATCAACCGCAGCATTTGAGGCTTTGGTTTCTGCTGGTGTGGTTTCTGAAAATTCTTTGCCACAAACCACATCAGTAGGCACAGGGATTTCGCAATCTTCCATGAGTTTTTTAGCCGTTGGAATTAAGTCATCTTCACATAAAGATTTACCCACGTTGTGCCCTTGCGCCGCAATGAACGTATTGGCAATACCGCCACCAACCACTAATTGGTCAACAATCTTAGATAAAGACTCTAAAACAGTTAACTTGGTTGACACTTTAGAGCCGCCAACAATTGCCACCATTGGGCGTGCTGGATTATCTAATGCCTTACCCAGCGCTTCTAATTCACCTGAAAGTAGCGGGCCTGCACAAGCAACGGGTGCATATTTTGCCACGCCGTGCGTTGAGGCTTGTGCGCGGTGCGCGGTGCCAAAAGCATCCATGGCAAAAATATCACACAAGGCTGCCATTTTTTGAGACAAAGCGTCATCGTTTGACATTTCGCCCTCATTAAAACGCACGTTCTCACACAATACCACTTCACCCGCATCAATACTCACGCCGTCCAGCCAATCTTTTTCTAAACGCACAGGCATATCCAGTAATTCACTGAGGCGATTAGCAACTGGCTGCAATGAAAATTTCTCCTCATACTCCCCAGCAGTAGGGCGACCAAGATGTGACATCAACATCACTTTAGCGCCTTGTTTAAGTGCTAACTCAATGGTAGGCAATGACGCTTTAATACGCTTATCACTCGTTACCACGCCGTTCTTAATCGGCACGTTAAGGTCTTGACGAATAAGTACTTTTTTCGCGCTTAAATCTAAATCCGATAAATTAATTACTGACATATTTTTTTCCTAACTATAAATTGCAAAAATGACCCATCAAAACTTTGCTTGATAAGTCACCATGTTTTTAACGCCCGCTAACTTTCATTAGCAAGTATTTTTCGATTCTGCAAGGCAGATTTTTTAAATATTCGGGAGCATAGCAAACCTATGTGACCGAATATTTTGAAAATCTAACGCCGAAGAATCAAAAAAGACGCAGCTAATTAAGCGATGTGCTCGACTAGACGTAACATATTGCACGTATAACCATATTCGTTATCGTACCAAGAAACTACCTTAACAAACGTGTCATCTAGTGCAATACCGGCATTCGCATCAAAAATTGATGAAGCGCTGATGCCGCGGAAATCACTTGAAACCACCATGTCTTCAGTGTAAGACAAAGTGCCTTTCATTGAACCTTCTGAGGCTTCTTTCATCGCGTCACAGATTTCTGCGTAAGTGGCTGGCTTGTCTAATTCACAAGTCAAATCAACTACGGATACGTCAACTGACGGAATGCGGAAAGCCATGCCAGTTAATTTGCCGTTAAGCTCAGGCAAAACCACGCCAACTGCTTTAGCAGCACCTGTTGATGAAGGAATGATGTTTTCAAACACCGCACGTCCACCGCGCCAATCTTTCATGCTTGGGCCGTCAACCGTTTTCTGTGTTGCTGTTGAAGCATGAACCGTCGTCATCAAACCACGCTTCAAACCCCAATTGTCATTAATCACTTTAGCAATCGGTGCTAAGCAGTTAGTAGTACAGCTAGCCGCTGAAATAATTGCTTGACCTGCATACTCAGTGTGGTTAACACCGTAAACAAACATTGGTGTGCCATCTTTGCTTGGTGCTGATTGCACTACTTTTTTGGCACCTGCATCAATATGCGCCTGACAAGATTCTTCTGTTAAGAAAAAGCCTGTGCAATCAATAGCCACATCTACATCAATATCACCCCAAGCCAAATCAGCAGGGTTGCGCTCAGCAGAAAGACGGATTTTTTTGCCGTCAATCACGAAATTATCGCCTTCAACAACCACTTCGCCGTCAAAACGGCCGTGCGCTGTATCGTACTTAAGCATGTATGCTAAATAATCGTTGTCTAAAAGGTCGTTAATGCCGACCACTTCTAATTCTGGAAAATCCTTTGAAATTGCACGAAATACCATGCGACCAATACGACCAAAACCGTTAATACCTACTTTAATTGCCATTTTTTCTACTCCTTATTAAATTTAACCAATTACTTTTTTAGCGGTTGCGATAACATTCTCAACCGTAAAACCAAACTCTTTAAACAAATCACCTGCTGGTGCGCTTTCGCCAAAGGTGGTCATACAAACCAAACCACCGTCTAAACCAACATACTTGTACCAACCATCGCCCACGCCTGCTTCAATCGCCACACGTTTCACGCCTGGTGTTAGTACAGAATCTTTATACGCTTGGTCTTGCTCATCGTACGCATTGGTACACGGCATAGAAACCACGCGTACGTTGGCGTCCATGGCGTCAGCTGCTTCCACTGCCAAGCCCACTTCAGAACCTGTCGCAATGAAAATTACATCTGCATCGCCATCGCAGTCTTTAAGTACATAACCACCTTTTTCAATATCAGCAATTTGCTGTGGGGTTCTAGGTTGTGGGGTCAGGTTTTGACGTGAGAACACCAAACCTGTTGGTGCATCTGTGCGCATCACTGCCATCTTCCAAGAAACGGCTGATTCAATCGCATCACAACCTCTCCAAGAATGAAAACCTGGAATCATGCGCATGGTTGACATTTGTTCAACCGGCTGATGCGTTGGACCGTCTTCACCCAAACCAATAGAATCATGCGTATAGACATAAATCGTGCCGATTTTCATCAAGGCCGACATACGCAAAGCGTTGCGCATGAATTCCATAAACATAAAGAAAGTCGCGCCGTAGACTTTAAAGCCGCCATGCAAAACCATACCGTTCATCATGTGTGCCATGCCGAATTCACGCACGCCCCATGACAGATAATTACCATTGGCATTTTCTTTATTGACCTTAACCGTGCCTGACCAGTTAGTAAGGTTTGAACCGGTTAAATCCGCAGAACCACCAAACAAACCTGGCAACAAAGGACCCATCGCTTCAATCGCGTTTTGCGAGGCTTTGCGCGAGGCAATGTTAGGCATCTCAGCTTGTGTTTGGGCAATGAATTTGTCCATTTCAGGGGCAAAATTTGCCGGTAATTCGCCGCTCATACGGCGCTCAAATTGATTGGCTAAGTCAGGGAATGCTGCCTTATAAGCGGCAAATTTTTCATCCCAAGCGCTTTCATCACTCGTGCCTTGTGCTTTGTGGTCCCAACCTTCATAAATATCAGCAGGAATCTCAAATGGTGCGTGGCTCCAGCCAAGTTGCTTACGCGTTGCGGCAATCTCATCATCGCCCAAAGGCGCACCATGACAATCGTGTGTGCCTGCTAAATTAGGCGAGCCAAAACCAATCGTGGTTTTACAACAAATCAAACTCGGCTTATCTGTGATTGATTTCGCCTCGGTAATCGCAGCACTAATCTCATCAGCGTTATGTCCATCAACGGCAATCACGTGCCAATCATACGACTTAAAACGCCCTGGTACGCCGCGCTCCATCCAGTCACCAATATGACCGTCAATAGAAATATCGTTGTCATCCCAAAAAGCAATCAACTTGCCCAAACCTAATGTGCCAGCCATGGCGCAAGACTCGTGTGACAAGCCTTCCATCAAACAGCCATCACCCATAAATACATAGGTGTTATGGTCAACAATGGTGTGTCCGTCTTGGTTAAACTGTGCCGCCAAAGTGCGCTCAGCAATTGCCATACCGACTGCATTGGTAATGCCTTGTCCGAGAGGACCAGTGGTGGTCTCAATACCGTCAGCATAGCCGTACTCAGGGTGTCCTGCAGTTTTAGAATGCAACTGGCGGAAGTCTTTAATATCATCCATGCTTAATTCAAAGCCGCTTAAATGTAGCAATGAATAAATCAACATTGAGCCGTGACCATTTGACAACACAAAGCGGTCTCTGTCTGCCCATTTGTCATTACTTGGATTGTATTTTAGATGGTCATTCCAAAGCACTTCGGCAATATCTGCCATGCCCATAGGGGCGCCCGGGTGACCTGAATTGGCTTTTTGAACCGCATCCATGCTTAAAGCACGAATGGCATTCGCTAAATCTCTGCGTGATGGCATAATAGTTTTTCCTCGAACAAAACTAATAAATTATACAGCAAAGGACAATTTAATCAAGATGCCTTTTTGGTGCTTTTGAGTCAAAGAGTGGAAAAATGAATGGTGGTTATAGGTGGACTTGAACCACCGACCCCGGCATTATGAATGCCGTGCTCTAACCAGCTGAGCTACATAACCAAAAGAGCGTGTATTATCGAAAGTTTTGAGTGAAATGTCAATAGCTGTCGTGTAATATTGTTGTCACAATAGTTCATAATTGCTAAAATAAGCACTATGTCTATCCTTAAAATTGCACTAACTGGCGGTATTGCCTGCGGAAAATCCAGTGTCAGTCAAATATTTGCAACAATGGCTGTGCCGACTATTGACCTTGATGATATTGCCACAGAGGTGGTTAAACCTAATACTCAGGCGTTGAGAGAATTGGTATCAAAATTTGGCACAGAGATATTAAAGCCTGACAACACATTAAACCGAGGCGCGTTGCGAGAGCGTTTACTGAAAAATTCAGCAAACCAGCACCTAATTGAAGCAATACTACACCCGCAGATATTGGCAAAAATGCAAATCGAGATTGAGGCGCTAGATGCTGAGTTAGTGGTAATTGAAGTGCCATTACTGGCTGAAAAAAATCTATCGCATTTATTTGACCGCGCGATTAACGTTGATTGCAGCAAAGAAAATCAACTCACTAGACTACTAAAGCGTGACGGTATGAATCATGCGCTTGCAAAAAAAATCATGTCTGCGCAAGCTAGCTCACAACAGCGTTTGGCATTAGCAGAAAAACTACCGGTTGACACCATTGAAAATAACGCCGATAAACTGTCTTTAGAAAAACAAGTGATTGATTTGGCGGATAAATTATTTAATTTGTAGTCGCTTAACCACTGCGCCATGCTCCAAGTGTTCAGTGATAATCTCATCAATATCGTCTTTGTCGATATATTGATACCAAACATTATCTGGATAAACCACTGCCACAGGTCCAAATTCACAACGCCCTAGACAGCGCGATTCACTCACACCAATCTTGCCCTTACCTAACAGCCCGCCGTCACGGCATTTGTCCTTGGCATAGCGATACATTTGCTTGGCGCCAAATTCAGAACAACAAGACGCGCCGTCCTTACGCACGTTATTACAAAAGAAGATATGTCGCTTGTAATGACTCATAGTTTGAGTGCGCTTTGATAACACGTTTTTTTATCCATGCCGGTTATTTTAGCAGCCAACTTAGCGGCTTTTGACGCGCCCATTTCACTTAATAATATGGGTAGTATTTTATCCAATTGTTGCTCGCCTGCAATTTTGTCGCCTTTACTAAGGGCTGAGATTAAAACCACAAACTCGCCTTTTTGGTGGTTAATATCGGCTTGTAAATAATCAATTAAATTCGCCAAAGTATCGGTTTTGATGGTTTCAAAAGCCTTGGTCAATTCCTTTGCCAAACAAACGGTGCGCTCACTTCCTAACACTTGCAGCAAATCTTGCATGGTTGCCAAAATACGCTTGGGTGATTCGTAAAAAATTGCCGTCTCACTCAAATGTGCCACGGCTTGAATGGCTTTAACACGCGCCGTTTGTTTGCTAGGCAAAAATCCAAAAAAACTAAACGCATCACTGGCAAGCCCTGAGGCGCATAAAGCACTAATAATGGCACTCGCCCCAGGAATTGGCACTACTTCAACACCTGCTTGCTTGGCTTGACTTACTAAAACATAGCCTGGGTCGCTAATCAGTGGCGTGCCAGCATCACTAATCAGTGCCATGGTTTTGCCACTGGTTAATTCGGCAATCACGCTATCAGCTGCTTGCCTTTCGTTATGCTCATGAAAGGCGCGCATCGGCGTGGTGATGTTGTAATGTTCGAGCAATCGCTTGGAATGACGTGTGTCTTCAGCCAGAATAATATCCACTTTTTTTAAAGTTTCAATCGCTCTAAAACTGATATCATCTAAATTTCCAATCGGTGTGGCAACAATATATAACGACATAATTTATGTTTAGCTTTAAACGACAAATCGGCAATCAGGCAGAAGCCATTGCACTGGATTATTTATCTGGGCAAGGCATGCAATTGATTGAACAAAACTACCTTACACCTCTGGGTGAAATAGACATTATTATGCTTGATAAAGTTGACAATGAGTTGGTTTTTGTTGAAGTACGTTATCGCAACAACACTGAATTTGGCAGTGCAAGCGAAACGGTTAATTACAAAAAACAAGTTAAAATCACCAAAACTGCGCAGCAATATCTACAACATCAACAGCAATATGAAAATTTTACCTGCAGATTTGATGTCGTTGGGGTTGAATCTAATCTAAAATACCCTAAAATTAACTGGATTAAAAATGCTTTTTAGAGGGTCTGCTCAATGTTAAAAACGCTTACAATTATGCTGGTTTTAGCACTGCTGAGTGCCTGTGGTACGCCCGTTAGAAATGCCTCTACTATTCATACCGCAATCAGCGTTCAAAGCGACCGTCGCAGCATTGGCACTATTTTGGATGATGGTGCATTGTACTTGAGGCTATATGACGCAGTGAGTGATGAAAAAGCCCCAGCACTAGAGGGTGCACATCTAAATTTTCTAACCTATGAGTCTAAAGTGTTAGTCACTGGTGAGGTTGCACAGCAGTCACACAAAACACTGATTAGCAATTTGATTGCCGAACACGTACCACAAATACTAAAAGTCATCAACGAGGTGCAAGTATCCCCAACAACCTCTCTAATATCTAGAGCCAAAGACGGGCTCATCACGACTGGAGTTGAGGCTTTATTTTACGGTCAAGATGTCTTTCACCCAGCGCACGTACGCGTAATAACCGAGAATCAAACCGTTTATTTAATGGGGCAAGTTACCAGAAGAGAGGCGCGCGAAGCAGTCAGAACTGCCAAACGAGTCAGTGGCGTACAAAAAATTGTTAAGGTGTTTGAATACTTGGCAGACCGGCCAATTACTGAAATCAAGGCAGATAGAGAACGAGAGTTGGATGCGGAAAGACAAATACAGATTGACAAACAAAAACAAGAGCTAGAAAAGCAAAGAGCTGTCGTTAAAGCACAAGAGCGAAGCATTCAAAACCAGATTGACCAATTAACTAACTCTGAGTCAGGCGGAACAAGATTTTAAGTTATTGACGCCGTTTTGATAGCCAGCCGTTTCACAGGGGCAAACGAATAACGGTGCTGTTGTTTAATCGCACCATATTCTTCCAAAGCCATTAAATGCTGTTTTGTGCCGTAGCCTTTGTGCTGTGAAAATCCGTACTGCGGATAAAGCCTGTCCAATTCAAACATTTGTCTGTCGCGCGTCACCTTGGCAATAATTGATGCAGCTGAGATGACTGGATGGCTCAAATCTCCCTTGATAATCGCGGTGCAATTATCCAAATCTGGGCATTTATTACCGTCCACCAACACTTGGTCATATTCAACTGCCAAATTAGCAACTGCTCGGCGCATTGCCAGCATAGTGGCTTGCAAAATGTTAATCTCGTCAATCTCACTTGCATTTGCTTGCCCCACTGCCCACTGACACTGCTGAGTAATTTGTGCGTAGAGGGTTTCACGTTTTTTCTCGCTGAGTTTTTTAGAATCAGTGAGCTCAGGACAATTAAAATCATCGGGCAAAATCACCGCTGCTGCCACCACATTACCCACCAAGCAGCCTCGTCCAACCTCGTCAATACCGATAATAATCATTTGTAAGCCTTAATACGCTGCTCCAAATCATTCGGGGCAATGAAAACAAATGCTCGCCCACGTTTAGATTGCTGCAATAAATCAAGTTTTGCCAAAGCCAATAAATCATCTCTAGCAGTTTTTGTGCTGATATGATTGGAAATTTTATGTCCTTCAATGGTGTAATGAATGCCTGGATTCTTAATCGCATGTTGAATTAGCAATGCCTGGCGTGGGTTTAGCAGACCATCCGCTAAAAAAAATTTAAGTAAATCCAGTGCTTGTTGCTGCTGTGTTTGCTTTTTATCGATGTAGTCAAATAGTCCA
>VSKX01005225.1_pt1 | contig 10332 bp, 24 predicted proteins | sample 4799481 | NCBI WGS metagenome assembly VSKX01 (sample SAMN12179537, study PRJNA552185) | sponge metagenome | biome: deep-sea hydrothermal plumes; feature: spots directly above weak diffusing fluid; material: sea water; isolation source: sponge from the Swan site of a hydrothermal vent ...
AATAATAATTTGAGAAAAAAACATTAATTTTTTGTGGATTGTAATCAACTGTAAAGTTATAATGTTATTCATTATTCATTCCGTGACTACCATAAAATGAGAGTATTCATATTTCCTATAAAAAGAAGCATGTTAGTGAAGAATTGACTCTTGTTTTCAAGTGCAAGTGACCCAGCTACGTTTTATATGTAGCACGTTTTATATGTAGCACGTTTTATATGTAGCACGTTTTATATGTAGCACGGAGCAATCCTCTCATTTGCTCCTGGTGCTGCTGACCGTGAGGGGTAGAATTGCAACCACGCTTGACTGTTATGGTTTAACTGCCAAGCCATAGTTTAACTAGTTATACTATGGCTGGGCAGTGGCATACATGGTTTATTCCACTGAAATTTCCTTTGATCTTGAACACAATCATAGTACAATTTGTTTTACATTCTGGTTTTCAACGCCATGAAATTTTATACACTCGATGTTGGCAAGTGTGTGCTCTCGCGAAACTACCATTTCAGGGAATCCTTTCCTGGACTGTTTTGTTTGAAAACGTGAATTTAAACCAGCGAAAATATAAATTATGCATGTATTAGCTATAATTATACTCATAATAATGTAGCTATGTATGCATCTCTGTTGTGTATAATTATTGCATGCATTTGATAAGTGCATGTGCTATTATTCCACAGCTATCACGTGTCCAATGTTACTCGAAGTTGAAAATGCTGATGCCACCTACTCACCAAACTCAGTAGGGCCCTTTGCATACGAAACTATAGTATCGTATGTTTGTAATGAATTTTATGAGTTCGGACCTGCCGGAAACTCTGAGCGGGAGTGTTCTCTTACTGATGGTACAACAACTGGAGATTGGACTGGGTCGGCACCTTCCTGTATTCGTAAGAGAGAAGTTAATCTTGTACTGTTTTAAAATTTTATCATCACTATAAAAACACAGTGTGCATGCATGCATGCTACATACCATGTAGCTAGCTATAATATATTATGCAAATATTTCTTTCTTGAATACTGTCGTAAATATTGATTATAGATAGAACAGAACGTTGCTTGACCACTGTTTTATCATCAATTTTTCCTCTTTTGTGTGCAGCTGGCACCCCTGTGATTACTGTGGACCCTGGGTCTCAGTTCTTAGTTGCAATAGGAGGCAATGTTCAGTTTTCTGTGACTGTACAAGGAGCAGAATTAAGCTACCAATGGAGAAGGAACAATGTGGACTTGTCAGATGAAACAGACAACATAGATGGTGCTACTAGTGAAAGTTTGGATATCAGTAATGCACAATCAGTTGACGCTGGCACTTACACTGTCGTGGTTACAAATCCTGCTGCTGTGTCTGGCATTGTGTCAGCTCCAGCTAGTCTAGTCACAAGTATGTCTTTTATCCAATAAATTTGAATATGTTCATTATTGTTTCCATGTGTTAATCGTAACAGCTCCTATGTACCGATGGACAATAAGTGATCTTCCAACTGAGAGTACATTGGAAAGCAATGAGTTGGATGCTTCACTTTCGATCATGCTAACTCGAGTTGATGGAGAGCCTGTTATACTTCCTACGGCTGTTGAAGTTAACCTTGTAATAACGCCAATCTCCAGCAACACAGGTACGTACATATTATAGCTATCATAATAATTATAGTGTATTGTTACTCTTGTGTTGCATATCATAATTATGCATTCTCCTTGGCTTCAGTTGATGGTGAAGATTATTTCATTGGAACTGTTTCCTTCGCAATTGGTCCTTGCAATCCTTGTGCTCCCTCGCAGCTGAGTGCTTCCTCTAAACTTACTGTGAGAGATGATGATGATCTAGAATTTGATCATGGCATCACTGTTGGTCTAGAGGCCACCAATCCTCTTGGAATATTAGTTCCCGACCCTGTGACAGTAACCTTCACTGATGATGGTACGTATGTCTGCATACTCTCACTTCATACTGCGCTTGCACATTTCCATGCATTTATAACTAAAGTTATTGTGCATATGTGTGTGTGTGTTCACTTATACATATTCCACACTGTGTTAATTACTGTTTATTGTCACAGAGCCGTCCACCGTGGGTGTGACCTTTGACCAGGAGGAGTACACTGTTGCCGAGGGTGGTGAAATCACAGTGAATGGGAGACTGACTGGACTAACTGGAGAGCTGCAGACTGCCTTCTCTCTCACTCTCATTACTAATGACGATATGGATGCTCTCACAAGTAAGACATAGCTATTGCAAAGCATTTTGGCTTGTGCGTACATTATAGTTGTGGTTTTCTATACAGGTATTAGTGAGGACGTTTCATTCACTCCTACTGATTTGGTGATCAACTTTGCTCTTGATGGCATTGTCACCTTCTCTCTCACTGTCTCAGCTACTGATGACGATGGCTTTGAAGGGTTACACTCGTTTGAACTGTCTCTACCCACCGACTCTGACTTCATCAGCCCTCAGCCCAATGACATTGCCAGTACCACCATCACCATCACTGACCTTGACGGTAAGAACAAATTGCCTTGTGACTTTGTTTGTATTCATGTTAACGCTCTCTTCTCTCAGATGCAACTATTGACGTGACTACTGCCTCAACCACTGAAGTTGAGGGCAGTGATGCAAGCACCACTATCTGTGCAATGTTGACCTCATCACCTGGGACTATTCTGAGGGACATAGAGTTTAGCTTTGAGCTAACCCCTGACACTGCTGGTCAGTGCACAGCTACTGTATATGTTGCATGTGAATGTAGGTATATACAATTTATCACTCACAGACACCAGTGATTACAGTGCTGAGCCTGTCAGTCTACAGGGCGTTATTAGTTCTGCTGATGGAAACTCACCCGTCTGTGTAACTGTCAGTATAGTGGATGACGACATTCTCGAAGAGGATAATGAAATGTTCTCTGCACGTTTAACATCTACTAATGCTGGAGTTGGCTGGATGAACTCCATCGATGTGTCCATTACCGACAATGATGGTAGTACAATTTGCATGATCTCATTAATATGCACCCAAACATTGCATGCATGTGTTCCTCTTAATGTGCGTTCTCAGTATGTGTATATACATAAGGCTTATATATGTAGCCCCTAGCTATACCGTAGAGCCTATATTTTTTGAGTACGTACTTTGTTTCTCTTATAAAGTTCCCGCGCTCAGCTTCTTGACTGATGAGATCACAGTGACGGAGGGAGTGGACAGTTTTGTCTACCTTCAGCTCAGGATCACAGACGTGCCTGCCGGAGGACTGGAGGGTGTGGTTGAGTACACGCTACAGTTCTCTCCTGTTGGAGCAAGTGTGTTAATGAACTGTATACCATATAGCATTATAGACGTTGGGTATAAAGTTTCGTTTTAGTATTTTCATGGTCTTATTTTCGTTCTGCGACCTGAGCACATCGGCATCGCAATAGCTTATACTGTCCTCAGCTATTATTACAATGTCCAGAGATTGTGGGTTAATTTTTCATATTTGAGCTATCCGTATAACGAAAATAACCCAACTAAAAATTCTGTACGTGTTGCTGATATCTGAGTGAACACTTCAATCTGCTACACACAGCGAGAGGAATGGACTATCAAGTGATTGGTTCACCAATGGTGTCATTTGGCAGTCCTGGAGAGACCACCTCACAGGCTGATCTGGAGGGAACTCTCTCTACACTGGTTCAGCTTGAGATACTGGACGACTCTCTCCTCGATTCAAATAATGAGTTGGTACGAGTTGTCGTGTTGGAACCTGGTGATATCACATCACAGGCTATAGTCATTCTGGACAATGATAGTGAGTACCTGCGTTAATTCTGATGTTATAGTAGTGCATGATCACGATGGCTTATGCTACAGTTTTAACAAATGCCCGATATTTTGCATTCTCTCAGTGGCCGTGGTTAGTTTTGATGCTCCGAGCTACTCTGGTGTTGAGGGCACTACTGACGTGTCACTGCGTCTCTCTCTCACTGGTATTCCAGAGGGTGGCTTCCAGGATGACACTCTAACTGTCACCTTGACACCCATCAACCAAGGAAAAACAGGTATAGCTACTGATACCTTCTAGCTACTTCATGATTAATTTTTATAGATTCTCATAATAATTATTCAAGTATAGATACAGCTATACAATACGTAGCTTGCTGTATATAGTTTTTTGTGATGTCTTAATTGAAGCAAAAACAGCCCATAATTATATACAGCTATATTATAGCTGATTTTTAATGGCCATGCAGTAAAGATGGCTTTCCAAACTGTACATTTCTCTTTAAAATATTATTATATTGAGTACATTACTCATTTACCTGGTCTGATACCTCCTTCCATGCACTTTTCGTGCACAACACATGCACAGCTTTAAAACAACCAAAATTGGTTACCTCAGTTGCAAAATGCAGCTGTAAAGTGCAACTGAGGTAACAAAAGTTTGGTTATTTTAACTAAAATTTAGTTTATTTATCTTTTTTGTTGTGTGCAGATAACAGCGACTACAGTGTGCCTGGTCCGTTTACAGTAACATTCACCACACTGACCACACCCTCCCAAGTATCTGACTCGATAATAATCTCAGCAACGATGGACAATCTGTTTGAAGACACAGAAAGGCTGCAAGTGATGATCTCTGATATCAGCTCCTCTTATGTGATGTGTGAAACCTATACAGCAGACATTGTCTTTGAGCAGAATCAAAATGACAGTAAGCCATTAAGCTCTCATAATTAATACCTCTATAATAGTTATTTACATGAGATCATGCTATGTATACCGGTAGCTATAATATAATTATACACAAACATAATAATAATATTCAAATTGGACAATTGTTTAGCAAAAAGTAGCTAGCTATATTAATCATCGCTCCTCAGTTAAATTGGAGTGTTCTTTCATTCTCTTCCTTCTCTGTTCACATACAGTACCTGTCTTGAGCTTTGACAGTTTAAATCTCAGTGACAGAGAGGGAGAGACAGTGGAAGTGTGTGCTACTCTGTCTGGTATCCCCAGCAATGGACTGGAGTGTGACATTGTGGTGCAGTTGATGACATCACCTGCTCTTGCAGACCAAGGTAATGACAACCTGTATACATGCAGTGCATATTATTAAACATACGTACATGCAGCTTTTGAAGGAGATGATTTCAGCCCAAGTGGTGATCTGAGGATTGTCTTCGAGAATGGCGCCACAGCAACTCGTTGTACTTCAATACTTCTCAGTGACGATGACATTCTGGAGCGTTCTGAGTTTTTTAATGTTGAAATTTCCTCAGTAACTCCTTCTATAGTCGCTTTGCCCAGTCCAGCTTTTGTTGTGGTTGAGATTCAAGACACTGATAGTAGTAAGAATTTGTGTATAGCTATTATAATAATGATTTTACACATGCGTGCACTTATTGTATATAGGCACTTGTGAAGTGGGCTTTGTGTCCAGTAGCTACACTGTGAGTGAGGATGCTGGCTCTGTGAATGTGTGTGTTGAGATCACTGATCTGCCCTCTGGAGGACTGGCCTCAGACCTTACAGTAGAATTAAGCTTCAGCGATGGCCCCAAATCAGGTACACATTATGTGTTCATAATGTGTGCTATATAATTATATAGCTAATGTATGTAGTGTGTTGAGACAAATGTATTATATTTATCTTTATAGCTATACCTGTAATATATCCAGGTAAAAACGCTATTAACAACACATCTTTATATACTTTGTTTGCAGTTTTAGGTGAAGACTATTTATTACCTATCTCGAGTGACTCTGTGATGTTCTCTGCTGGACTGACAGGAGTTGACTGTCGACAGTGCATCGTTGTTACCATAGTGAATGACGCTGCGTACGAGGGAGATGATGATCAGTTTAGTGTGGTTGTGACCAGTGTTGGGCTCGGCTGTAGCACATCTGCCAACAGTCTTGCCACTGTTTACATTACAGAGAATGGCGACGATGGTAAATAATCTAAAAATCTTTCACTCTTGTCTTTTTTAGTCTGTTATATACATGATGTGCATGCATACATTGATAACAAACTGAACTTTATCGTTTATAGTGCCAACTGTGAGCCTAAACACTGCTCCACTGACTGTGGGGGAGGGTGACGACTTGATAGACGTGTGTGCCACTATCTCTAATATACCAGATGATGGAATGGAGTGTTCAGTGACTCTCTCTCTAATGGCAACTCCAGCACAAGGAGTCAAGTCAGGTACATGCATGCACTCTCTATATGTAGTGTAGCATACATGCATGTATACTGGACCCTCTCTCAGACTAAATTCTTTTTGCGTTCACCCGATCCTCCGTTTTTACACTGTATCTTGGTCATACTTTGATGAATTGAAGTATTTCAAGTATAATTCTGCTTCTAATTAAACCCCGTGTCTAACTATCGCTTCAAAAAATTTGTAGGATTAGCCAGTCAAAAGATCACTATGATTTATCAGTATACATTTTACTTTCGAGGACCAGGTAAACGCGAATACCCTTTCTATATTGTTGCATGCATGTATATGTATATATACTGACCCTATTTATTATAGTGTGCACATAATTATACTGCTTCTCTCAGAGTCTATTTCTATTTTTGTGTGTTTTGTGCAATTTGTTGATTGTACACAATTGCCCTCCTCTCCAGCTGCTGATGTAATGGACTACTCTCTTCCTGATGGCAGCTTCCAGATTGTGTTTAACATCGATGCAATGTCAGGGGACATGGCGTGTGCGGAAGTGACTATTAACGAGGACAGCTTTGTAGAGGGACTGGAGCAGTTTGTAGTCACAGTGACTGAGGTATCACCACTAGTGGAGCAGTCTGGACTCGGTTCTGTTACCATCTCCATCACTGACAATGACGGTATGTAAAACATGCTAAGGTTTGAATAGCCATAACTTTAGTTATACTCATCTTATCTTGGTGATTTTTTGTTTTTCTGAAAGCATGCAGCAAGATCTATAATATGGTGTGTTTAGCTAGCTCAACATTTTTGAAACAGTCCAATTTTGAACTTTTCCCCCACTTATATAGCCCACGCTTTTTTTCAATTTTGGGCAAAAATAAATGTTGATTTTTTTTATTGTGCCATATGAAAGAGCTTGTTTTAAGCTTTCAGAAAAACATAAAATCACTTGCATTGGACCAGCCAAACTCAAGTTATGGCAATCCAAAGACCCCTCCCCATCACACATGCATGCACACATGCAGTTGCAATAGCGTCTTTCTCTCCTGCGGACATCACAGTGACTGAGTCATCCTCTGTTGATGCCAGTGTGTGTGTGGAGCTGACCTCATTCTCTACCTCTGATGGTACACTGGAGTGTGACATTGACATCACTCTGTCTCCCACTGGAGACACTGCAGGTTTGTATATTAATACTTTAATAATAATTATTACTTTATTCTCTCTCTAAATCAGTAAAAGTGTAAATTTCTAATAAGTGCATTTGATAATGCTACCTATAGCTATATAGTACTTTACTTTGCAGTACTTGATGAGGACTTTCAGTCGTTTAAGACAGTATTGAGGATCCCTGCTGGGACGCCCCTGAACCAGGCTGTGTGTGTGGACTCCCTCCAGTTGGGGATAGTGGATGATGAGATTGTGGAGGGCCCTCAGTCATTTAGTGTAACGTCAGTGGAAGTGTCTCCAGCCAACACAGTGACCATCCTCAACTCACTCTCTGTGACTATCGAGGACAATGACTGTGAGTGGAATGTATATTATAGGCATTTATTTGATATTAATTGTTTGTTCATGCAGACCTTGTTGTGGATCTTGAGAAGCCAGAGTATATTCTGAATGAAGGTGACTCTCTGTCAGTGTGTGTGCTCTTCTCTGAACAGCTGCAACTACCACTCTCAGTGAGCAGTGAGATGGAGGACCTCTCAAACCTGCTCAGAGGTTGGTTATATTATAGTACTCCTCGCTCCCCATTTTGTCGTAAATGTAAACTTTTCACCACCTTTTTTTTTGTTATAGCTATATATAGCAGCTACCACTCTAACACTCAAACTGAGTTTTTTTATTGTTTCCCTCCTCTTCAGGAGAGATGAGGATGGGCATGTCTGGGCCATCCTACCTGATAGGAATGGGTGCTAGTGCTGACAATACAGTGGAGCCAGGGAGTGTGTGTCAGTCAGTGAACAATGAGAATGACACTGTGAAGGAGGGCAACAGACTATCTGTGCTACGACTGAACAGTTCTGAGATGGCCGTGAGAATTGGAGGCAGACAGGCTCTGTTCGTGGAGACTGCCAACGACAGTGAGTAGACTGATTTTGTACTGACTCAAACACGTTCTATTATATCCTCCCTCCAGATATTGTTGTTTCTCTGGTATCTCTTGATCTGATGGTGGATGAGGGTGACGGAGCAGTGGAGGTGTGTGCCCAACTCAACCACAGACCTGAGCGGACTGTTGTCACAGTAACACTCACAACACAAGCAGACACTGCTACAGGTATAATAGCTGAGGTCAAATTGATTTGGCCTCACTTTCTTGTTATAACTTGGCCAATAGTCTTGTAAAATTAAAGAGGTCTTCTAACTATTACCTCAAAATAAGATGTCTATACCTATAGCTAGCTATATACCAGTCAAAAGTTAGCTGCATTTTGGCCACTTTCTGGGATCAACTCAAAATAATTAATTTTTATAGCTGTCAATTAAAGTACGTACATATTTGTTCTGCTGCAGCCGATGATGACTATTTGTCAATGAATGCCACTCTTGAGTGGCATCAGGACTCCCCCAGTCTGACTCAGTGTGTGAGCGTGCCCATTATCAATGATGAGTGTGTGGAGGAGAAACAAGAACAGTTCATTGTAGTCCTGTCCTCTGAGGAGGAGTGTGTGATAGTCGAAACCAGCAATCAAACCATCGTTACCATATTGGACAATGACAGTGAGGACTATACAACGAATGACTATGATGTTACTGCATGTATATACATTGTGTGTGCAATCGCATTGTTTGAAACGTATGATTATGGTGATTTAAATTCCCAGTAAGAAAGCATTTACGTATTTGTCGTATACAAAATTGTAATGTGTAATGCTATACTGTCTTAATTGCAGATCTGCTGATTGACTTCAGACCAGCTGAGAGGGTTGCTGAGTTCAATAGCTCTGTGGATGTGTGTGTCTATGTCTGTGATGGTCAGCTCAAGAGAAACGCTTCGTTTGTCTTTAACTTCCTCAATAGAACTGCTCAATGTAAGGAAACGGACAGCAGAGTTGTGCATATACCGTTTAGCGGAAAAATTTCTTTCGTGTTGTCAGACCTTGAAAGCATATTTTTGTGGTCTTATTTTCGTTGTATGCTCTGAGGACCTCATCAGAGTAGCGTACTGTCCACGGCTACTATTTAAATGTCCAGATTTTCGTGGGCTAATTTTCTGTTTTAGGGCTCTCCGCGATGAAAATAACTAAAATAAAACCCAACGAAATTTTTTTTCCCGCTATGGCTTATCTGATAGGTTTTAACCTGTTATTTTTGCTTTTTCCAGATTCTAATGATTTCGTAGTAGCTTCTCTGTCTGAAGAGGTGGTTCTCACCCCTGACAACTATCAGACTGATCAGTGTGTCACTGTGACACCACTAGATGACAGTGTGTACGAGGAGCTAGAGTACTTTGCCGTGAGTCTGTCTACCAGTGATGAGTGCCTGGAGTTCAAGGAGGAGCTCATTCTAGTGGGCATTGCAAATGATGACAGTGAGTCGTTGTTCTATATAGAGGGGAAGAATATGGCTTGAAACAGTTTTCATGTGTACGTATATATATTTGGATTGTCTCCTCTCTGTGCAGATGTGAGTCTGTCACTGAGCAGTGGATTGTACTCTGTGTTGGAGGCTGACAAGTTTGTGGAGGTGTGTGTACGTCTGGAGGGAGAGACAGAGGTACCCGTGTCAGCTGACCTCTTTATTACCGAGGGAACTGCTAACGGTGCGTCATAGGAACAATTTATCATGTTTTGGTAACCTCAGTGAGTATACAATACAGGGCTATAAAATTATTATGTAGCTAGTCGTGCAGAGTATATCAGTATATAGATTAAAATTTGAGACAGGCCGATTAATTTATTATGGGCTATAATAGCTCATTTTATGCTCAAAATTGCTCTTATAGAACATTCTAACACACGACTTTCTTTTATAGGTAGATTAATTCTTACAGGCCAGCCTTTCATTTTATGCGTTGATGTATATACGTAAGTAGCTAACCTTCTCTCCACTCTGCAGCTTTAATCGACTTTGATGTGGCTCCACCCCCTGAGTCAGTGCTGGTGTTTGAGGGTCCGGGGGAACTATGTGTTAATATCACTATTAAGATGGACCAGATTCTTGAGAGTGA
>VSKX01085118.1_pt1 | contig 10297 bp, 4 predicted proteins | sample 4799481 | NCBI WGS metagenome assembly VSKX01 (sample SAMN12179537, study PRJNA552185) | sponge metagenome | biome: deep-sea hydrothermal plumes; feature: spots directly above weak diffusing fluid; material: sea water; isolation source: sponge from the Swan site of a hydrothermal vent ...
AATATTATATAGTCCATTAAAAAAAATCAGAAGATTTTGACGTAAAATAAATTGCTACAGACCATATCAAAGTCAACGAGCGTTATTTTAGAGACAAATCGGCCTGGGGACGAGGCTATACCTCTGCCCTTGCTCTGTTAGTTAGACTTAACTCCATGCACCATATATGGATGTGCACCACATATGACAGAAGCTAAATTAAGGCTAAATTACACATACTGCTATAGCCTCGATCCCAGCCCTTGGAGAAAGTCTTTCTCTTTTCAATGCGGCCTAGAATCGAGGCTAACATACTGCACTCTTTATTGTTAATTTAATACAAAGCTATAATTATAGTATCAGTAGCTAGCTACGTACAGTAACTATACGTTAATTAATTAAAAGTACACAAAATGATATCCTGGTGAAAAGTATACATTTAATGCAACGTGATAGCAAATATTAAGTGGATATACGCACGCACGCACGCACGGACACACACACACAAGTCATTATTATTGCAGTGAATCAAAGCATGTTCTGTGATTGGTAGATGGAAGTAGTCCAATCCATGAAGACTACAGAGTTTTTACTTGTTGGCACAAAGCCCACCACTGGATACAAATCGTCCATCATTTCTGCAAGCTTCATTCGGCAAACAATAACTCCGTTTTTCGTAAAGAATATGTATTCCCCTTCCTCCTTTGATTGACTTTGATCTATCCCACACCCAATGGTGTCACCACGGAAGCAGGGGGGAGCGTCCAGAGTATGATGTTCCTTACTGCTGTACACCGCTTTGACTTTACCAGTCATGACGTTGTATGCTATTGACACCGAAGCTGCTCCTGGTACATAGCGTATGGGAAAGTCCTTCGTTGCAAGTCCAATTAAAATAGTGTCTGAACGACAAACAATGTTAGCAGCGAAATAGTTGCAATTATGATGCAGAGGTACAGCAAACTGGGCCATAGCTGGAGTATTAGTGTAGCCACCACTTTCGCTTCCAGAGAAACGCACAAGTTGATCGGAGTAAGAGCAATTTTGAATTCTCATTAGCCCAACAAACATGTCCATTGCCTAGGGTTTTATACAATAGAATAACAAAGCTATGGCTAATATACATTGTAGTGTGCATGTGCAGTGAAACCTCTGAACAATGGATACTTTACTACAGCGCATGCATGTATTATTCATGACAAATGTCCTTTGAAGACGTTGTTAGTATCTACATTTATGTTTTATGCAGGAAACTGATATTAGGGGTGAAAAGACCGTTTTTAGCGAGGTATTTAATACTTATATTAGCCATAAACATGTTATTACTTTGTGTATAATCTACATTGTAGCGCTTACTTTTAGTTTCATTATGTTTGTATACAGTGTATACATGCAATTTTACATACATGTATTATATGATTCAACATACGTACTTGAGGGTGTCTTGGTTTGAAGGTTTCCATTAATTGCACGGACACCTTGTCTGTGTAACCGGTGAGGGTGATTGAGGGGAACAACCCACTCTCAGTGTAGGCACAACGAACACGACCAATCTCACATCCGTTGTATGTGAAAAACACGAAGCAAAATCGGGGGTTGCTAGGCAAGAACGTCACACCACACCCAATAACATCACCTGAAATGAATAATTATTGCATGTTTATCATTAATTTTTGTTAGAATCGTTCATCTCTTTCATGTTTTGAACAAGTACCAATGGCTTAATTGGCCTACGTACAAAAAATTAATAATCCTTAATTCGAGCCAGAGAAAATAGTGACCTATAAACTACTACTGCTTTCCCCACACAGCTATTTAAAGTCACCGTACATACAAAATCTGATTAAGGAAGTTTAACGAATTGAAATTCTATCCTCCAAAAGAGGAATCAGTGGCAACCAACAATCCCTGAATGAGTTATCACGTACCTAGAACACATAGAAGACAGTGTAGTGTATACACGACGGTACACCCAAACAAAAAGGAACTATTAATCCCTGAATGAGTTATCAAATACACCATAATACTTGGAACATGTACAGACATGTAGAAGACAGTGTAGAAGACAGTGTAGTGTATACACAACTGTACACCCAAACAAAATTAAAGTAACTATTAAATTATAGATGAATATTACCAGGAGCAAATGAGAAGATATTACTGAACTTTTGTTAACAAGATGATATTTAATTCGAACAGTATGTACATGTAGAATTAACTATAATACGTATATAATATGTACTCACCTTTATGACAAACTGGTCCAAACACACTTCCAGTGGTTGAGCCAGCATAGAGATAGCCATCATCAGTGTGATAGGCTACTGAGTTGTCTGCCCAACCAGTTGCACGATTCAAGGGGTACCCCTTTGGGACAACACCAATTGCAATTCCTATCTGCCCAACAGACAGTAGGTTAACTTCAAAATATTGCATACTGCTAGAGAATGGTGTAGCAGCAACAGCAAGAGATATCAATACATGAATTCTTGATATTTGTCGTTCATTTTCTCTAAACGTAAGTATATGAGAATTTTCACTGCCGCTAGTGACATGAATTCCGCAAAGAGCTCTCCAAAAACTTCGTCTGGGGTCGACATTGCATGGAACATTCACGGAGTTGTTTACGTTGACTTTGACCTTTTCATCGGCACTGTGAAGTCCCACGGTAGGAAATAGACCACCAACAGGCACAGGGTGAGTAGTATGGCCCAGTTCTTCCCCGTTTCTGGTAAAGTACACCTGAACCTCAGATGTCGTATCAGAAGGAGGGGACCTCACTCCAAGCCCAATGACGTCGTTTTTCTTCCACGATGGGCCAAATGCAAAACCAGTGCCAGAAACTTGAAACAAGCGCCCATCATCGCCGTGATACCCAATGGAGTCTCTATTCCATCCTGGTTGCCTTTGAAGAGGGTAATCGGCTGGTGCTATTCCAACGGCGATTGTGCAACTTTGTCCTCGATCGAGGACTTCAATCTCAAAATACGAATGCCTTGATGGTTGCAGTGCTTGGCTAACTTGTGCTACACCAACGTCATCATCTGTTTTACCAGCAGCTGTGTACTCAATTATACTGCCTCGCAAACGAACTCTCTCTGATCTTAGCCACCCAGTAAGAGAGTTTGGATCCCACACTGGTTTGGGAATATTCAGGAATGGCATGACAGAATCTCGTGGATCAGCAAGGATTGTTGTTGGGAAAATATTCTGAGGTCTCCAAAAGTCAGTGATATTTACTGCGTTCACTTTCATGTGATTCAGATAAAACTCAACAGCAAAAGGCACTCTCTCTTTAAACACGACCATACATCCGAGTCTATCGCCAATACCCGCTTTCTGTGAGGTAGAAGTGTACTTTTGTGTTCCACTTTTGCTACTAGCTCTTCTTGTGATGATCTGACCCGCCATACTATACACAATTCCATAAGTGTTGGGAGTTGTGCAACCTTGAGCGATGAGAGTGCACAAGCCAACTTGAATCTGGGACTGATCCTTGCATCCGGTGATTAAAATCTCAAAGTAGCTCTTAGAGGGCGTGAATGGTGCTCTAGCTTGACAAAAACCCTTTGGCAATGCGGAGATACCGACATTACGCTGGGTATTCTGTAGGAGTATTCCTGATTGAACTACACAATAGGCACTCGACCAGTCACGGTCACACACCATGCTGGATACAGGTGGAAATTGATCATGTTGACTGAAAACGACGGATTCGGATGGCGACTCGATACAGATTGTGGGAAACAGACCACCAGGAGGAATTAACACCTTCTGAGCACCGACAACACCACCATTGAATGTGAAGAATACTTCCAACTTTTCTTCTTCTTTTACAGTCAGACCACTAGTGCCAAATCTCATACCACAACCAATTATATCCCCAGCAAAAGCTTTAGGTCCAAAACTGTGACCCAAATTTGAGTGTTTGAACAGCTTGCCATCGTCCAAGTGATAGGCAATAGATTCGGCACCCCAACCAACCCAAGAGTTGAGTGGATATCGTTTAGATGCTAGTCCAATAGCTATAGCTTTGTCACTAGCTCTGGAGCAAACTTCAATCTCAAAATAGGGTAAAAAGCGTGTAAGAGGTGTGCTTGATTGTAAAAATCCAACGGGGAATTTTTTCTTCCCAGGTACAGCTATATGGGTAAGTTTGCATTCTTGGAGCTTGACGTTAGCGTAACGAGCCCAACCCTGTCCTACTGGACTGACCGGCGGCCACAATGCACACATGTCCATTAACAATCGAGTTTGGGAATCCATCATGAGCATAAACGGGTAAACCTCATCGCTGATCTCGTCAATAGCAGTATACGAAACTGCTTGACCATTTACAGTGAATAATAGTAACACCTTACCCATTGATGACTGAGGCAAGAGCCCACATCCAAATTCTGTTCCGCTTTGAGGACCAAAAGACTCTTTGGTCTGAAAGTATTGATCATATATCAGTACCATTCCAGTGGAGATATCGACAGCATAAGCTTTCATGCCTTCGATATTAGATCTTAAAAAATTCAAAGGAGAACTCTTAGAAGTAGAGAAACCAATTAAAATTCTTCCCGATTTTTCAGTAAGTGGTGTGATAGTGAAGTAGGAGACTTTATCCATTCTCAAGGGAGTAGCTTGAATTATTGCCCCAGGTTGTGACTGAGAGGTTAAATGTATGATGTTGCCTTCGACTTTCATATTCTGAATCTCACCCCAAGCGGTTCTGAAACGTTTTTCAATTTCCGGAATTGGACTTGGAGCGGACATGTTAGTGGAAACAATTGCTCCTCTGGTTCTCACACCGATTGTAGGGTAGTACCCAAGTTGAGAAATACTGACCAATTTTGCAGCAACAAGCTTCTTGTTCACTGTGAAGTAAACTTCTGCATATTGTGACTGCCGATTTTCAGGAAATCGTAAGCCACAACCAATTATTGTTCCACGATAATGAAGAGGAGGGCACACAGGTGTTGGAATACCATTGTGAAACAATTTACCATCGTCAGCGTGCAGAGCAATCGATTCTTTTTGCCATCCTGGATGTGCACTGAGGGTATAGTTAAACGGACTAAGACCACAAGAAATCTTGAAGGTCTCTCCACCATTAATGATACAGATTTCGTAATAGGGGTGGGACGGAGAGAGTGGTATTGCAGCCTGTAGAGCTCTTACAGATAGGTTAGCCAAATCCAACACTGCAGCTCGTGTGTCAACAAAGGTGGATGAATCATAACGTCCTAACTGCCACGTTTGAAAAGCACGAGCAAAACCGACAGGGAGTTGTTTAGTAATGGGAGGCCATTCGGTAGGAAAGTGAACACATGCCACACAGTCTGACAATGGAAGAGAGTCTGAGTCAATTGCTAGACAGGGGTAGAGACCATCTTGAGGGAGACAAGTAAAGATGTAGCATATTTGCTGACGATTGATAGTAAAAAATACTTTAACTCTTTTTGAGATAGAGGGTTGGTCAGTAAAAGCATCGAGTTTGTCACAAACGGTAGACGAATCCCAGTTAGTTTCGTCTGCTTCGAAATCAATACCAATTCCTATTTGCAACTTTTTTGATTGGATATCTGAAGTGATAATGTCAGGAATTGTATTCGAGATGGAGCCACTTTTCATGACAAAACCGAGGAGAGGAAGGTAACCAATAGAGTCGGGTGTCTCACCAGGTATTATTTTTTTCGTGTCCGTAAGAATGTTTGGTGTTGCCCCTATTGATAGTACTGAGTAGCTTTTCATTGAATGTTGAAGCTCAAGTTCAAAATAGGGAGACGTTTTAGACAGGGGAGCAAGATTTTGAATTACTGCTGGACTGCCAGTTTTCTGTTTTAGTAAGAAAAGCATATCATCGGCTTGGATTTTTGCATTCTTCAGGCACTGCCAACCAGACGGTAAGAGTGGGTGTGAGGGAAAGTTTCGATAATCTTTGGGAATTGAATGAGTTTCAAAGTACATCTCAGGACTGAGTTGGGAGTTTTGGGAGTACTTAATTTTTGATTTGAATCCCTTGAGACCAATAGCAGGGAAAAATCCAGAGGGGGGGAGAAACAAGCTTGTTGTTGATATCAAGCACCCATTTACATAAAACTGCACTTTGATTGAGTTTTCGTTCTCATTAGATATCTCTGACTTGTAGTTGAGTAAAGCTCGGCAACCAATCACATCTCCTTTGTTGCAAGGGGCAGGTTCCTTGTTTAGCTCAACATCAGAGCCGCCACTTTGTACAGAGCCAGCCATTGAATGAAAAGCAATAGAGCCTTCAAGCGCACCAGGCAAATGAAACACAGGATAATTATCCCAGATTAGACCAATGGCTACATTTCCATCTTGGCCGATATGTTGGATTTCAACTTCAAAGTAGGGGTTTTTCTCAGATAACGGAAGTCGGGTAACAACAAATGCATTCTCGAGTTTTGTACCTTCAGCAAGGCAATTTTCAAATGGACCCGAGTTATTTTCAAAGCTAACTTTGTGTAATATTTTGAAATGTTTATTTTCATGCTTAGCAAACATTTTGGCTGATGAGCTGACACTAACTTGTGAGATTAATGGTGGTCGGGTAGCTCTTTTGCTTCGTTTAGAAAAAGATATGGGAGAGCCACTAACATTAGTACTTGGAAAAGGGGAGAGCTTTGACTTATCACCAATGATTACTTCTGAAACTGTTGCAATTGGCTCTTTGCCATATGCAGGTAGTTCCATTGGATGTGGGAAGGGTTCACTCGTCAAACTTGAGGGAATCACAGTAACAGGTTCAAAATACTCTTGCATTGGTTCCACATCGAAACCAAGGTCAGTGCTTTCAGTAGCTTGAACCTCTCCTGGCACTGTAAGAGATCGAGGACTGTTCTTATCAAATAACCCTTTGTCTGGGTAGCCTTTTGTGAGTTGCATGTCTTGAGGATCGTTTAAAGGTGAGATTGCAGGATTCTGATCTCGGTGTATGTGTGAAGTAGTATGTGAGCCTGGTTCCTGAGTAGCTTTAGGAGTGTGAAAATGAAGCGGTAAATCAGTAGTTGGGCAGAACACACCTTCTTGGTTTGTCTGAGTTTCTTGGGGGTGAGTTATTGATCGTTTTAGATGTTCGCTTGGAGATGTCACTGACAAAGGTTCCTGAACAGACATCTGTCTTCTTGGATGTATGGGTGAGTGCGTAGCAGCAGGGTATGAAGCACTGAGGTCATGTAAGGGTTGGTGAAATGGGAGAGGAGGCCATCGAGGCCTTTGCCCAGGAAATCGCCCAGTAAAGGAATGATGCAACGTACCATGAGAACTGACTGCCGGATGGAATCCTTCTCTCGGTGGTTGGTGTGGATAATGACCAGGATGCATCATCGGAGGATGAAACGGATTCTGGTAAACCGAATGTTGGTGAAAATGTGAATGCACACCCATGTGAGGTGAATGTCCTGAAGGTAAATGCCCTGAAGGTACATGTGCAAGGGATTGGGTAGGGTTAGGGCCACTTATCATTGCTGATTGATCCCTTGGTGTGCTTGTTGGCGTAGCGGTATAATTTGAAAGATTGGCAGTGCTTCTGATAAGAGATGGAGAGTGAGATGATTTTAGTGGTGGAAGACCCATCGATGATGTCAACACCTTTATCGATTCACCAACACTCATACAGCCAATTTGAGCGTAGTATCCATCTAATGGTTTCCAGAATGTCGCAATCCCAGCTTGTGCGCCATTTCGATGAAACAAAACCTTCCCTTGCTTGTCTGAACCATCTACAGTCTCAATCGTACACCTGATAACATCACCAGCTTGACAAGGATGGCTTGTTGCCTTTTCTCCCATGGGGCTTTGTAAAATTAGGCCATTATCGGCGTGAAATCCAACCGAAAGATCTTCCCAGCCCAAGAGTAAATCAGGGGAGTACAGCTTACTGCAAACACCCAGAGCGATATAACAACTCCTTCCTGCACTCAAAATCTTAACTTCAAACCAACAATTTTTATCATACGGAGCTAGCGGTTGTTTTGAACGGATTGAGCCCACAGAGTCTTGCCCACCATGGCCAGCATACTCGTACACACCATCTTTTCTATGCAATAAGTTAGGAGTTAGTTCTTCCCAGAAATCTTCATAGACTACATTCTTGGACGGTGGTTTGTAGGGAGAAGAAAGTTCAGGTAATAGGACGTTCACTTTCTCAGATCTGCTCATCATACCAACACAAAAGAGGAAGCCACCTGCAGGAGTCCAGGCAGGTACTTCGCCAATGGCTGTTTGATTTCGATAGAAAGCTATCCTAACTCGCTTGGAACTTTTATCAATCGGCTCGACAGTACACTTCATGATATCGTTGGCGTTACACGGACGATTTGTAGCTGTTTCTTCACCACAGAATAAATTACCATTGTCGGCATGGTAACCAATAGAAGGCTCTTTCCATCCAGGAAATAAGTTAGTTGGATAAGACTCGCTAACAATTCCAATAGCAATAAATCGAGATTCTCCAGGGTTAACAATACGTACTTCAAGGGATCTCTGTGAAATGTCACCAAAAGGATCGATTCTAGACTTGCTACGAATAGTTCCAATAGAGCTCTCTTTGAAATCGCCTACACCCGAATATGAACACACACCGTTTCCATGGTGAGTGATAGCATGTGGTGTGCTAACCTCCCACACTGCTTCAAATTTGAGTTGTGTTGAAACCACTGGCTGAGAAATGCGTATCTTCTCTCCTAAACTCATCAATCCAATCACACCATAAAAACCATTTTGGGGAAGTAAAGTTTGAGTTTGATAAACGTTCTCTCCATTACAAAAAAAGTCAACGACAACTTTAGTCAGGTCTTGTATGTTTAGTGCAAGAGACACTTTGAGTATATCTCCTTTCTTGCATGGTTTGTGGAGAGGTATGGCATTATCGGAGGAATGAAATATGCTCCCCTCATCAGTATGGAGGGCAATAGACGTCTCCTCCCAGCCAGGAAGCAGGTGGGTGTCGTAAGTATTATTGCACAATCCCATTGCAATGTAATTCAAGTCACCTGCACGAGAAGAACAATTGTGAAGCACCTACTAAATAATTAAATTATGATAAAAGTATATCTGCGCAGCAGACTTATGTCATCAACTATGTCATACTGTATGATGCTTATAGGTAGCTATTAAAAATGTGACTCACCAGTGTCCAGTAGAGTGACCTGAAATGAGGACATTCCTTCGCTCTTGCTCGGGTCAAGAGGGAGGATGGTGCGTATTGATGCTATGTCCTTCTCGCTGCTTCCACCCTCTCCAGTGTATGAGTACACACCGCGACCATCGTGAGAAGCATTCGTAGGATCGGCTATAGTCCATACAGCATTGAACAAGTCAGAACTAGGATCAACAGGAGCTGGATGCTGCTGCGTTATCTTAAAATTCGGCATGTTATTTTCGTGTTCTTATACGCAGCCTATGAGGATATAACGGTATAATATACATGTACCATACTACAGTACTACAGTGTAGTGTTGTACAGACAGCAGGATAGACTTAATTTTTTTACAGGCTCAGATGACATCTACTGTACGTACGTACATGTACGTACGTACTTTACAATACAATACACTTTGAGCCTGACTCCGTGAGGCGCTAGAGGACAAACAGCCTCCAACTTACAAAAACGCTTGAACTTGCTGATTGATCTGATCTGCCTTTTAACTTTGCCAACGCTCATGCATAGGGCCTAGTGTCCGTGATTCAGTGTGTTTTTGTGGGATTTTAATATTCGCTTTTAATATTTTCAATTTTCAGGTTACACCTCCTCTTGAGTCGCTGATTTAGATTTAGCATGTGGAGTTTGAGTTTTTTAGCAGTTAGTTAGTTTTTTTGAGGTGCCAGTGGTACTGGAGGTTTGATTGTCTACTGTTTTTTTGGGGGGGTGAGCATATACAGGAACCATGTCTTTGTCTCCTCGTTGCTATGCCCTTTCCCAAATATCCTCTCTTGTGGGCAACATCACCAAGAAGAACTATAAGGCAAACTGCACAGAGATTGAGAAGGTAGATATATTAATGTAGCATGCAAAATGTCGACTAGTACTGATAGTTGTACAGAATCACTAATTTTTAACCTACGTTTTCTAACTAACACACACCATTGGTATGATTATGCCTACAGTATAATGGGCAGGGATTATGAGCGTTCGTAGCCTTTTTGAGGTACATGTAGAATACTGTAGGATGCAGATATATAGCCATGTACACCTTGCTGTTTCCTCAAGTGGTACTGGAAATTTCAGAGTGTCTTATAGTACGTACTAACATTTAACATTTACTACATGTAAGACTAAAGAGTGGTCTGGAAATTTCATCTATCCCCC
>VSKX01093221.1_pt1 | contig 10295 bp, 8 predicted proteins | sample 4799481 | NCBI WGS metagenome assembly VSKX01 (sample SAMN12179537, study PRJNA552185) | sponge metagenome | biome: deep-sea hydrothermal plumes; feature: spots directly above weak diffusing fluid; material: sea water; isolation source: sponge from the Swan site of a hydrothermal vent ...
CCAATGCAGATTTTGGTGATAGAGTTTATTACTCTGCTGATTATGAAATGCCATTGCCAGACGGCTGGGGTCTAGAACTCCATTATGGTATTGAAGATATTGTCGGCGATGCAGACTTAAACCAAGACTTTTCTGCCACCGTCACAAAATTGGGTTTCCATCTTGGTGTGTTGGCAACAACAGGCTTTAGTGGCAACATCACTACAGACGACCAGATAAGAGCCGCCGACAGAGACCGCCAACCCGGTCAACCTGTTGGCGCCAGCTATTATAATAATAGCGACAAGCAATTCTATAACAATAAAGCAGACGAAGATGTAAGAGTTGTCTTTGGCTATACATATAACTTCTAATAATAGAACAGATTAACCTATAGTTTTATGGGGTTGATGATATTTCATCAGCCCCATAATTTTATCTACTCATTAAAGTTGATTTCATCCACGATACGACTGGCAGTCTTTCGCGACCCCGCAATATCAGCCATCGCCAATGTATCAGGGATCATCTCGCCCCAACTTGCCACAAGCGGGGCGGGGGCAAGCCCTGCCACGATAGGATATTCAAAATTGCCTTGCGCATAAAGTTGTTGTGCCTCATTCCCCACCAGATATTCCATCAATGCCAATGCCGCTTTTGGGTGCGGGGCATATTTTGCCATTGCCATGCCGGATATATTAATATGTGTGCCGCCTTTCCCCTTTTTCTCCCTTGCGGTGCTGGCAGGCATAGCAGGAAAAATCAGGCGCACCGAATCTGCCCAACGCTTTTGTTGCGGCTGTTTTGTATTGGTTAGCATTTTACCCATATAATATGTATTGCCGATAGCAATATCACACACCCCCCCATAGACATTACGCACTTGGGCGCGATCATTACCAGAGGGGTTTTGTGCCAGATTGTTTTTTATCCCCGCCAACCATGCGCGAAAATCAGCCTCGCCCAAATGCACTAACATCGCCGCAAATAAAGCGATATTATAAGGGTGCTGCCCCGAGCGCATACACAGCCGCCCCCGAAAGCGGGGCTGTGCTAGTTCCAAATAAGTCAAAGCCTCATCCGCAACCCGTGCTTTTGAGACAAAAGCAATCCGCGCGCGTTGGCTCAATCCAAACCATTGATTGCCGCCATCGCGCAAAGGGGCGGGGATTCGCGCCCTTAAAACTGGTGATAACACCACTTGGGCAATATCGGCACTTTCATGCAATATACCAATATCACTGGTTAAAATAATATCGGCAGGGGCGGCTTGCCCTTCAATGCGGATGCGTTCCAGCAAACCTTTCTTGGCAAAAATCACTTGTGTTTTAATACCAGTCTCGGCAGTAAATTTTTTCAATAGCGGATTGATAAGATCGGGCTGGCGATAGGAATAGATATTTACAACTTTCTCTTCTACTGCCTCTACACCCACGTCTTCCTTATTAGCGGCTTGCTGCCATAAGCCACTTATAATTAAGCCTATCAGCACTACAACATTGATGATGATGGCGATTTGTATTGTTGTTGGTTTCTTTCGGGGCATTATTCGTATTCCTTCAGTTGCGAATGATTATCATTAGCAACATATAGAATTTCCCCTAAAAAAGTCAAGCCTTATTGAAAAGTTTTAAAAAATTTAATCATTGTTCGTCAAAAACGGCATCAACCGCAAATAACGAGACGGAAACAGGCGGCGCACAATATCTACATAGACCGCATCAGGACCGATTAAAATGCGGGCTTTGCGCTTGGCTATACCCTTCAAGATAATTTTTGCGGCTTTATCGGGTTGTGTCATTGTAAATTGCGAGAATTGGTCTATGGCTTTGACGTGTTCTGTTTGGGCATCGGGACTTTGCGCCCAGCGGGCATGGCGCACGATATTAGTATTGATACCGCCCGGATGAATACAACTCACCCCGATATTGGCGCCTGTTTCTTTTTGTGCCAGTGCCATTTCGTGGCGCAGGGCATCGGTAAAGCCGAGCACCGCGAATTTAGAAGCATTATAGGCGGCTTGGCGTGGCACAGAGAACAGCCCAAATATAGAAGACACATTGGCGATATAACCGCTTTGGCGTCTTTGCATTTGTGGCAAAAAGGCTTGTGTGCCATGCACGACACCCCAAAAATTGATATTCATCATCCATTCAAAATCATCAAGCGATAGATCTGCCACTGCTGTCACTTGGGCAACGCCGGCATTATTCAAAATCAAATCCGCGCCCCCCAGTCGGGCTTCAATATCATCGGCGAGGGCGAATACCGCATCGCGATCGGCAACATCTACAATATGGGTTTCACCTTTGCCGCCACTTTGCTTTATGTCTTCAAGGGCGGTTGTTAGCATATCATTGCGAATATCACAGAGCACAACATAGGCACCTTCCTCGGCAAGGCGCAAGGCGCAAGCCCGACCAATCCCCGAAGCCGCCCCCGTGATGATGCATGTTTTATTTTTGTAATAAGGCATATTTTACCCTCTCCTTATATTGGCATTTATTTTTGGGCGGCTTTATGCTTGCCTGTATTTTGGCGGCGTGTTTGTGGTTGATAGGCGATGGCGACATGGGTTTCGCAATAGGGGCTACCAGTTTTGGCACGCACCCCACAAAAATGGAAATCATGTGTGCCGGGGTCACCGATTGGCCATTTACAAGTATGCTCATTCAAATTCAGCACACTACCGCGTTGTTCGGGGGTTAACATTGAAACAGCAGGGCTTGGCGTTTCTGCTTTTGCGTTTATTTCCCCCGCCCCTGCCGTTTTTGTGGCGCCGCGTTTGGGGTGTGCGCCGCCATTTTGTCCATTCACATTCTGACCCCCATTTTGACTAGAGCCATGCGGCGTTGAAACTTGTGGTGGTTTTGCCCGCCCCGACAGACCCAGCCGATGCACTTTGCCAATCACGGCATTGCGAGAGATACCGCCGCCCATTTTCTGGGCGATTTGGCTGGCGCTTAAGCCGCTTATCCATAGTTCCTTTAGTGTTTCCACGCGTTCATTTGTCCAGCCCATAATCATTCCTCCTATATGGTTGTGCTATATGTAGTAGGTTAAGTAGCACAAAAATCACTACATATAGACAAAAAGCACATACCCCCAGCACTTATCCACAACACTTATTACAAAGAATCAGGCGAATTACACAAAAATTAGGCAAAAATAGTTCTTGTATTGCTAAGAAAACCCACTATTTTCGTCAAATCATGACTCAAACGAATCAAACCACATCTTCTACCCCCCCCACTTATCATGAATGGGGTAGCCGTCAGTTTGGGCGCATCAATTGGCTAGGATTATGGACGCTCTACCGCAAAGAACTGCGCCGTTTCCTAAAAATCTGGCTACAGACGCTTATGGCACCGATAGTCAATACGCTTTTATTTCTGACGATATTTTCTTTGGCATTGGGGGATTTACGCCCGGCGATAGGCGGCGTTCCTTATAATTTATTCCTCGCACCGGGGCTGATAATGATGGCGATGGTGCAAAATGCTTTCACCAACACCTCTACGGCTTTATTGACGGCGAAGGTGCAGGGTAATGTCGTTGATTTTTTAATGCCGCCGCTTTCATCGGGGGAGTTAAATTTCGGGATGATAATGGGCGGTCTGACGCGTGGTCTCTTCGTAGGCGGCGGCGCGTTTTGCGCGATGTGGTTTTTCTTAGATGTCAGCGTCCATCATTTTTGGACGGCGCTTTTTTATGCCAGTATTGCTTCTATTTTGATGGCACAAGTCGGGTTATTGGGTGGTATCTGGGCAGAGAAATTTGATCACCTCGCCACACTTGGCAATTTTGTCATCACGCCATTGGCGTTTTTATCGGGCACTTTTTATTCCGTGCAGAAACTACCGCCTCTGGTTCATACTTTTACGCAATATAATCCTTTCTTTTATATGATAGATGGTTTCCGCTATGCCCTAACCGACCACAGCGAGGGCAACCTTGCCTTTGGGGCGTTATTCCTGACAGGCTTGGCGATACTATTATGGGGTGTGTGTCATTTTGTGCTTGTCAAAGGCTACCGCCTCAAACCATAAAGTGCGATGACCCCAGACACACACCATCTTATGCCAACCTATCGGCGCAGTGCTTTGCAATTCGTGCGCGGGCAAGGCGCGTGGCTAGAAACCGCTTCGGGCGACCAATACCTAGACTTCACGGCGGGTATTGCGGTCAATGTTTTGGGTCATGCGCATCCTAAATTAGTGGCGGCGCTCACCACACAAGCGCAAGAGCTTTGGCATGTGTCTAATCTTTTCACCATAAAAGGGCAGGGGGTGTTGGCGACAAAATTATGTGCGAGTGCCGACTTTGCCGAGCGTATCTTTTTTTGCAATTCAGGGGCAGAAGCCGTAGAAGGCACGATAAAATCCATGCGCAAATATCATGCGGCAAAGGGTGATACTGACAGAGTGAATATCATCACTTTTGCGGGGGCGTTTCATGGGCGCACGCTCACCACTTTGGCGGCGGGTAAGCGTGAATATGGGGCGGGGTTTGGACCGCTCCCCGAAGGCTTTATCACTTGCGCCGCTTTTGATATAGAGGCGGTCGCCGCCCTCATAGACAATCACACGGCGGGCATATTGCTAGAGCCCATACAGGGTGAAAGCGGTGTGCGCGAAGCCCCTCTGGCATTTTTAATGGCGTTGCGAGGTTTATGCGACCGCCATAATATCTTATTGGCATTTGATGAGGTGCAATCGGGTATTGGGCGCACGGGTAAAATGTATGCCTATCAATGGGCAGATAGTGAGCCTGACATTGTGGCATTGGCGAAGGGTCTGGGCGGTGGTTTCCCGCTCGGCGCTATCATGGCGAGTGCGGCGGTGGGTGATGCGATGCAAGCGGGTTCGCATGGCTCTACTTTCGGGGGCAATCCTTTGGCGATGGCGGTGGGCACGGCGGTATTAGATGAGGTGGCAAATCCCGCATTCTTATTGCATGTAGAAAAACAGGGCGGTTATTTCCACCAGCAATTGGCGCGCCTGCTAGACACTTATCCCGATATTTTATTGGCGGTGCGGGGGCGTGGTTTAATGTTGGGGCTACAAATCAAAGGCGATTTACAAGATTTTATCGCCGCCTTAACTCGCGAAAAATTATTAAGCGTCGGGGCGGGTGATAATGTTGTGCGTTTTGTGCCACCGCTCAATATCACGCAAGATGAAATCCGCACAGCAATAACCGCTATAGATGCTGCCTGCCAAACATTACAGAACTCATAGGAGACGAGAGGAGAGATTTGTGAAACATTTTTTAGACATATCAGATTTAAGCGCCACAGATTTCAGCACTTTGCTAGAGGCGGCACACGCCAGAAAACAGGCTCGCCTTTCTTCTGGCACCCCCCGCCCGACAGCCGCCCCCGATGATGATGCGCCTTTGCGTGATATGCTATTGGCGATGATATTTGATAAGCCTTCCACGCGCACCCGCCTTTCTTTTGATGTGGCGATGCGCCAGTTGGGGGGGCAGACGCTTATTCTCAATCGTGGCGATGCGCAATTTGGTCGTGGCGAAACCTTTGCCGACACCGCCCAAGTCGTATCGCGTTTGTCGGATGTCATTATGTTCCGCACAGGGGCGCATCGTAATCTTACAGAATTGGCGCAGCATTCTTCTGTGCCGGTCATTAATGGGCTGACCGATTCTAGTCATCCGTGTCAAATCGTTGCCGACTTAATGACATTTGAGGAACGCAAGGGCAAGATCGGCGGGCAACGCCTCGCTTGGATAGGCGATGGCAATAATGTGGCGGTGTCGTTTGTGCATGCGGCGGCATTGTTAGATTTTGAACTGGCATTGGCTTGTCCGCCAGATTACCAACTACCCACCACCATTATAGAGACCGCAAAAAAATCAGCCAAAAAGGGAAGAGGGAAAATTACTTTATGCCCAACACCCGCAGATGCCGCACAAGGGGCGGCGGCAATCATAACGGATTGCTGGGTCTCTATGGGCGATGACGATGACCCTGCCAGAAAAGCAAAACGTCTAGCGGCACTGGCACCCTATCAAATAACCCCTGCCCTTATGGCACAAGGCGATGACGCGATATTTTTACATTGCTTGCCTGCCTATCGGGGGCAAGAGGTGGCGGCAGAGGTTATAGATGGCGCGGCATCGGCAGTTTTTGATGAAGCCGAGAACAGGTGCCATGCCCAAAAAGCCATACTCGCTTATGCGTTGGGTGTGTAGTCTCCCATGTCTGCAGAGATGTTTGCTGCCGATACGATATTGCCGTTCCAAATAGAAGGGCAACATATTAGCGGGCGTGTGGTGCGTCTCTCACATCTCACCAATGAGATTTTAGGGCGGCATAATTATGCGCAAGCGGTGGAGCGTCTATTGGCAGAATCTTTGGTGCTAACATCTATGCTCGGCAGCACTTTGAAATTTGACGGACGTTTTATTGTGCAATTGCAAGGGGGCACTCGCGATAAAGCATTAGAGACGCCAGCGATTTCCACATTGATTGCCGAATATAATAATAGCGAAAGTCAAAGCGGAACTCCAAATGGAACTCCAAATGGCACGATGCGCGGGTGTGCGCAATATAATGAGGCGGCACTACATGAAAGTCTAAAGCGTGATACACGTGTGAGCTCACGACTAGAGACTTTATTTGGCGATAGGGGTTATATGGGTTTGACCGTTGACCAGGGGGCGCATATGAGTAATTATCAAGGCATTGTTTCCTTAACAGGCGACACATTAACGCAAGCGGCATTAGATTATTTTGCGCGTTCGGTGCAGATAGCCACGGCTCTTTTTGTTGTTGCTCGTCCCCGCACGGCAGATGATGGGGTTCGCCATTGGCAGACGGCGGGGATATTATTACAAAAAATGCCGCACGAGGGTGGTGAAACAGCAGAGCAGCTAACCGACCCCGATGCGTGGGATAGGATGGGGGCGTTATTGCATACCTTGCAGAGCGATGAACTTCTGGACACGGATTTATCGTTGTCGGATTTACTCTGGCGGCTTTTCCATGAGGAGGGGGTGCGGGTCTATGAGCCGCGCGCGGTTTCATTTTCCTGTCCGTGTTCTAGGGGGCGGGTTTATGATATGTTGATGCGCTTTCCAGCAGACGAAAAAGAGGGCATACAAAGCGACCCCGAAACAGAGGTCAGGTGCGAGTTTTGCAATAAATTATACACTTTCACAGCAGATGAATTGGCAGAAACAACAGATTCTGTAGCACTGGACGTATAATAGAGTAGAGGCTAGGGTAGATTGATGAAACAGATATTAAACCAAATATGGACTCGTATAAAAAACAGGCGAACCTTGCCGTTTTTCGTGTTGGCGCTGGGTGTGTTTGGCTTTGTGCTTTTGGTCTCGACCCGCCCACAAACCCGCCCGGCAGATATAAATGAGCGTGTTTGGGCGGTCTCGTCTAAAGTGGCGACTTATGGGGTTTATACCCCGCAGGTTTCGGCGTTTGGGGCGTTGCGGGCAAGGCGCGAGGTAGATTTACGCGCCCAAGTATCGGGTGAGGTGATAACGACTTCCCCTAATTTTGAGGAAGGGGCTTATGTCCAAGCGGGGGAGGTGTTGGTTGAGATAGATCCGTTTGATTATCGGGCAGCCCTTGATGAAGCGCAAGCGCAATTGGCGGGCGGGCGCGCCATGCTGGTAGAGGCGCAAGCGTCGGCACAGCAAGCCCGCCTAGATTTAACCCGCACCCAATCATTGGCGCAACGCGGCACACTTTCACAAAAAACATTAGATGATGCGCAAACGACATTGACGATTCGCAAGGCACGGCGCGATCAACAAAAAGCACTTTTGGCAAGATATAAAGTGCAGGTGGCAAGGGCACAGCGCAATTTACAAGACACAAAATTGACTGCGCCATTTTCTGGGCATTTGGGTGATATTGCGGCACGGACAGGGCGGGTGCTTGCCCCGAACGAGCGGGTCGCCAATCTCAGCGATGCCCATGCCTATGATGTGCGTTTCAACCTATCCGATGCTGATTATGGCAGATTCTTATCCCGCAATAGCGATATTATTGGGCGCAATATTGATATTTTTTGGGATATTGGCGGCAGTCAAGTGCAATTGCGCGGTGTCATAGAGCGGGTCGGGGCGCAGATTTCACAAGCCACAAGGGGCGTAGATATTTTCGCACGCATAGAAACTAAAAACAAAGATCAAGAGGCAATGCCAAATATATTGCGCAGTGGGGCGTTTGTTAGTGTGGTTTTAACAGGGCAACCGATTAACGATGTTGTCTCTATTCCCAAGCAAGCCGTCTATGGCGACAACTTAATTTACCTGATAGAAAAAGGGCGGCTCGTGCCATTTTACTTAAAAGACCCGCTTGATGTTGGCACGGCATTTTTGGTGAGGAGCGGCACTATTTCTGATGGCAAAAATATCTTGCTGACACGTTTTAATGAAGCGGCGGCGGGTGTGGCGGTGCTTATTGCCGCCCCTCCCACCCTCGCACAAACCCCCAAGCAATAAGTTTTTGGAACGACACCCCCCATGAATTTCCTCACCCCCCTGATAGAAGTTTTTGCGCGTCATAAGAATGCTGCCAATCTTCTTTTTATCGGTATGATAATGGCGGGGCTATTTGGCATCAGCAAGTTAAACACGCAATTTTTCCCGACTGTTGAGGTTAATATCATCACTGTTAGTGTGCAATGGGCGGGGGCAAGTGCGCAAGATATTGATACCAATGTTGTCGCCATTATAGAGCCAGAGGTGCGCTATATTGATGGCGTGAAGGAGTTGCGCTCGCGTTCGCGCGAAGGCTTTGCGACAATCACGATAGAGTTTTTGTCCGATGCCGATATGCAAAAGGCGGTCAGCGATGTTGAAGCGGCAATCAATGCGATAGATACCTTACCCCAAGATACAGAGCGCCCCATCATAGCGCAGGAAACATTTTATGAAGAGGTGGCGTCCATTTTAATATCGGGTGATTTAGAAGAACGCGCTTTACGAGCGCATGCGAAAAAAATCCGTGATGGCTTACTAGCGGCGGGGGTAGATAAAATCACGCTCACTGGTTTGCGTGATGAAGAGATTTGGGTAGAGGTGCGCCCCTCGCAATTGCGCCGTTATGGGTTAGAGGTCAGCGATATTGCTATGCGTATCAATAATTCTTCGCTAGACACGCCGGGCGGCACATTGCGTGGTGCGGTAGAACAACAAGTGCGGGCAGTCGGTCTGGCGATGACGGCAGAAGAAGTGGCAGCCATAGATTTACGCACCACCGCCAATGGCAGACAAGTGCAAGTGGGTGATGTCGCTCATGTTTATGAGAATTATGATTCCGCGCAAAGCGAGGGTTATCAGGGCAATAACCGTGCTATCAGGCTCACCGTCCAGCGCAGTAAAACCTCTGATGCGCTGGTGACGACCCGCACTATCCGTGATTATTTATCAAATGTGCGCCCGACCTTACCCCCGACATTAGAGGTAGCGATATTTGATGTGCAAGCCAATAAGATAGTCCAACGTATCAATGTGCTACTCTATAATGGTGTGGGCGGTATGATATTGGTTATGCTGGTGTTGTTTTTATTTTTGAATGGGCGCATTGCCTTTTGGGTAGCGGCTGGTATTCCGGCTTCCATGTTGGCGACTTTTGCGGCGATGCTCATGCTGGGGATGAGCATTAATATGCTCACCATGTTTGCTTTGATTATGACCGTTGGTATCATTGTTGATGATGCGGTGGTGGTTGGCGAACACGCCTCCACTTTGCACGAGGCGGGCGGGGATGCGCGCAGTGCGTCAGAAGGCGCGGCACGGCGTATGACAATCCCGATTATAGCGGCGGCACTCACGACATTGGCGGCATTTTTACCGATGCTGGTGGTTGATGATACATTTGGGCAAATCGTGCGCCCTATCCCGCTTGTCTTATTTTGTGTGTTGATTGCGTCATTGGTGGAATGTTTTTTTGTCTTACCGGGTCATTTAAGCCATACATTAGATAAGGTGAAACCGCCTCGCGATGGCTGGCGCAAAGATTTCCTACAGTGGTTTGAGGAATTCAGACAAGGGCGCTTTCGGGCGTTTGTCGGCAAATGCTATGATAATCGTTATGCGACATTGGCGACAGGTCTAGCGGTGTTGATTATCTGTATTGGCATTTTAGCATCAGGGCGTTTGGCGTTCCGCTTTTTCCCCTCGCCCGAAGGCGAAGTGATACAAGCTTATGTTTTTTTCCAGCCGGGCACAGCACGCGCTGAAACTTTGGCGGGGTTGCGCCGTGTGGAGCAAACCCTTGACGAGGTAGAGATAGAGTTGGGTGGCACCCGCAATAGTTTGGTGCA
>VSKX01093219.1_pt1 | contig 10291 bp, 15 predicted proteins | sample 4799481 | NCBI WGS metagenome assembly VSKX01 (sample SAMN12179537, study PRJNA552185) | sponge metagenome | biome: deep-sea hydrothermal plumes; feature: spots directly above weak diffusing fluid; material: sea water; isolation source: sponge from the Swan site of a hydrothermal vent ...
AAACAAAAAATCAACCCACGAAAATCTGGACATTCGAATAGTAGCCGTGGATAGTAAGTAGGCTACTATACTACGATGACGTGCATACAACGAAAATAAGACCACGAAAATACGCTTTCAAGGCCTGATAATTATAGATCCCACCTGAACGTGTATATTATACATAAGTCCCTACTTGAACGTGTTTAGTAAAGACTACGCACCTGTCTGAGAATCTTCACAATAGAGAGTAGAGGAGTGCTCAGGTCTTGTACAATTAAAGCTCCCAGCACAAAGTCACCCTTTCCACCACGAACACTGGGATTCTGAGATAAAATAACTCAAACAAAGCCACTACAGTAACTAAAACCAGGAGCATCTCTCTTCATATGCTCGTACTAAAACTGTTTGCTTACCACTGCAAGTGGGTATGCAATGCACAGCAGTAGCACATGATGTCCCACTAACGTCCATCTCCCACGAATAAACTTCAGTAGCGCTGACACACCATGGAGTTGTCTACGAAGTCGATACGAGTTGAACATTGTGCAGAGGTCCACGACATAGTACCATGCTCCAAAGTGTGCAAACGGCGCCAGGACCCAAGACCTAGTAAAAGAGTGGGCGATGATGTATTAGAGGATCAATGGTAAGCCTGTTTGACTTACTGCTGGTTGATGACATCATCCTTAGCTTGGTACAGGATGATGGTACCAAACACAGACGCCAGCGATGCAAAAACCACTCCAACAAGTCTGTATTATATAGATATGGTTATATATTCTATATTTCTATTACTTACAGTTGAGCTATCTCGGCCAAAGTTCCTTCAGAAACAGTTTTAACTTTATTGTGATTACTTGAAACTCCATTTCTCTCTGAATGACTCTTTTGTGCTGGTATGAATTGAACTGTAGGGCCCAGCAAGTACGTACAGATGAATTGGGCTAGAAACACTCTTGACAGCCAGTAGAGGGCGCCGTGGAAGACCAGGCCAGAAGTAATCAGCCACAGACTCATTTTTTAAACTGTTTACTCTAAATAATGCACAATTATTGAGATGTGCTTTATCAAGAATTCCATAGATACACCTGGCAACCTAACGGTTTCTCAACGTACCTAACTAGCTAGCTGCCTTGCATGCCATGGAGAGTCTTAAATCCGATCTAAAGAGTGTGCAAGGCGTAATCAAAGACTTCATCACTAACCTAGGTGGAGAACTCTCCGTAGCTTCATGGAGGTTCCCTGAGAAGCTAGCTGTAAACTTGGATCCACTGGAGGTGCTCCGGTCACGTGATCGGGAGGGGGAGGGGCCAGGGGAAAACAAAACACTTATCATGGAGCTCCTAGTGGATAGGTGAAAATATTTAGCAGTGACTCGTATCTCAATATTCCACTGTAGACTTATGTTTTTGCTCCAATGTTGTGTTCGATTCTCGGAGACGAGTCAAGGTCAAAAGTTCACCTCCCTCCCACTCACACTCGGCTCTACGGTAAAGAAATTCTCTCGCAAAATTCAGCAAGATCACGTTGCTCACAAAAAAGCAAGAGATAAGGTTGGTCTGTGTGGTGTGATTTCACTGTGGTCTGTTATCCGTTAGTATATGCGCAGGTATTGGCAAGGGAGCAACATATATGTGCTCTAGAATCCACTGTGTCAGAACTGCAGGCCCAACCTCTCGTCTCTACCACCTCATCCTTCTCATCCGCTAGTCCCACATCCTCTAAGATCCTCGGGACAGGCAAACTCAATCCTCTCTCGTCTTCAACCAGTGCACTTATCACAACAGTCAGATCCTCCTCAATACTCACCCCTGGCATCAATATATCCACGCAAACTACAGAGACTGGCTTTGCACTGTGTGTACAGTGCACGGACACGCACAGAACACTGGCAGAGCTAGCTCGGACTGTGAGCAATACCTCCTCCATACACCAGCTACCGAGTGCACTGTCAGGCAGGGACTGGGAAGGCCTTGTGTCGATAGGGGGGCTGGAAATAGGCGATTGGGCCAGACGCTTCAAGGCAGACTTGGAGGCTCTAAGTGGTCATGCTAGCTCCCATGAGTCTCGAGTAAGGGAGCTAGAAGGAGAGCTGGTGGAGAGGAAAGAGGCTGTACTGGCATTGGAGGAAGATATAGACTCACTTACAGTACACGTCAACCATCTACAGGTAAGTAAGTGCAGAAGTACATTTGTGTACAGTATATATAGACCTGTGTACGCCACTGACCACTTTTAAACTGCATGTACCACAAGCAGTAGCTGACTGTACTACTACTAAGGTCAAGAGAACTGAGCCCTTTTTTTTCTTGTTATAACTTGGGCATAGTTAACTTGGGCATAGTTTAATAGTTAGCAATTTATAGCAATTGTTACTTCCAGAGTGATGTGGAGTCTGTGAGGAGAAGTGGTGCTGAGTCTCTGACCACGACTCAGCGAGAACTAGGTTCACAACTGAGAGAGTTGAGAGCCACTGTGGGTGGACTGGAGATGAATAACAGTAGCATACGTGAGGAACTAGCTCAGTCAAGGAAGCAACAAGCACTGCTCAAAGTTAAAATGGCAGAAATAGGTAATAATTATAAGTACTGTAACAGTATGCTAGCTGTGATAACTACTTAATATTCGTTTATTCTAAACTGTGTATTATAATAAAAAAATTTATTGATATCTCTCTCTTTCTCTCTCACAGAGGGGAGGAGGGCTGCTATCCTGATTGAGCTCCGTACAGTGCAGAGCAGAGAGATGGGACTACTGTCAGCACATCAGACATTGGAGATAGAGCTGGAGCGTGTCACAGAGGAGAGGGCAAAGGTCACAGAGGCCCTCGAGGAGAGCAAGCTACAACTGGCTAAAACTAGAATTGCCACTCATACCATGGAGAAAAAGAACAAGGTATGGCATATAACAACGCATGTGCTAGTATACATACGTATGCAGCTATATCGACTGCTTGTTTAATGGAAATGCTGATGATAAAAAACAAAAGTAAATTTGACTTCTCGAGCTCTGTTACTGCTTGCTTTTTTGCAAAAGTCTTTTACCATTCCAGAATGGTTTTTGTACCTATAATTATATATACAGGAAGTTTCCTAGTCTTTGCATAAGTTCCAGAGCTCCAAGCTCCAAGCGTTCTAGTAAACTACATTGTTTATACTCCTCTCAGTCTCTTGTCTCCAAGCAAGGCCCTCTGCTGACCAGACTAGACCAGTTGGATGAGGAGTGTGGTGCTCTGCAGGAGAGACTGTGGGGGGTGGAGAGTGAAAGAGAGAAACTGAGGGGGAAGCTGGAAGATATGCAGACACAGTGCATGGGACTCAAGGGTGAATTAGCTACACAAAAGGTATCAGTTACAGTGTGTACTGGTGGTGAACGTTATACACAGATTATGGCGACTGTCTTATAGCGATAACTTTAGTTCTGTTAGTCCAATTTGGTTATTTTCTGAAAGCCCAGAAAAAACTCTATCAGATGGCATTTTCAGCTCAACATTTTAGAAACGGCCCAATTTTGACAATTTTGACAATTTCACCCATGGTTTTTCCTCCAAATTTGGAACATTTGAACTAGAGAGCAATTGGTCATTTGAGCACACCATATCAAAGGTCTAGGTTAGAGCTATACAATGCATATTTTAATTTTGAAATTGGACACTCTTTTCTCGAGTTATGCCCCTTTATGTGTACTACATGTAGGACAGAATGTGTGGCAATGCACAGTAGAGTATGTCATTATAACTATTATGTTTTTGTTCGCCTGGACCAACAACATACTGACTGAAGCTACATGTACATGTAATGATCTACTTTATGGCCACTGCAGGAGAAAATGTCTCAGTCTGTGAGTGAGGGTGAGAGATTGAAGAGTGTGTGCTGTGAGCTAGAGGAGCAGGTCAAGAGCACTCTGAGTCAGTTGGATGAGGAGAAAGAGAGGTGTCGGTGCGTTGTGTACACTCATGCACACACAGTACTTATATCATGGCATGTTTTAATAGCTACGTTTGAGAGCCTATAGCTTGTGTTTGGATTTTCTAATTTCAAAACTGAAATGTACATTCAGTAGCTCTTTGAAAGGCCTTTCTAATGCTGTACTTTATGGCCTTCAACATTGTACGTCCATGTTATGTGTTTTGATTGTGTTTTAATTGTGTTTTAACAGGCTCCTGATGGACTACCCGTTTGTGAAACAGACCAGTGCTAGCTATACTGACCACATCCAGTCCCTGTCGGCTAAATCCTCTCATAAACACATTTCTGCCAACACTGTACGAATACTGCTACTGGAGGAACAGAACTCTGAGCTGAGGGAAAAGGGCACGACAGAGTTGAGGGAGAGAGAAACATCCTCTGCAGCACAGGTGAGTGTGATCATCTCCATGGCCATAAGTTACAGTTGAGATTATGTTTCTTACCGAGTTTATACATACATGTATGTAGAAATGTAGTTCAGCTGTTGTAGTGTAGCAACATAGATTGAAGGCGGCATAGTTGTAGCTCATACTATTTTCTCTTGTTTTGTTCTAGTTGTAGCAATCCTTCGTAATATAAACGTAATGCTACTCTCTTCCCCTATAGCTGAGAGCCCCAGTGCGCACTTGGAGGGATGAACTCCTCACACGTGTACACAGTGAACAGGCTCTGGTCAGACAGGCCTCAGCCAATCACTACTCGAATAAAAGGGATCTCCCCTCTCCTCCCAGACCACAGTCATTGGGCTCTCGTAAAGGCAGACTTGGTCAGCTTGCCACAGCCATTGCTAATCATCGCTCCACTAGCAGCAATTAAAAATCAACTAAGTACTGAGAGCTCTTAATTATTGTTTTTTCATTCTATAAGTTCATAAATAAGTGATGTGTACATGTGATGCTCTCAATTACTTATACGACATAAAATTATTTCAAAACGAACTCTCCTCTAATGCCAGGAACTAGATCTATGAAGTGAGAGAATTCAGTTTTAATGTTATCATACTTTGTCTCCCAACTGTCTCTCAGTTGGGTCATGGACGCTAGTTCTGTTTCCAGTTCTCTGACAATCTGCTGCTGTTCAGCAAGTTCTCTCCCGACCTTCTCCAGTTTGCAGTGGAACTCTTCACATACACCAGATAACGTCTCTTTAAACTCTCCTTCAAGCTCTTGTTTCTGTCTCTTTAGAGCTCTACATTCTTCTAGTTTTAGTACTTCCAATTGTTCGGAGAGTGCATTTTGTTTGTCTTTCTCTGCTCTCTGGTTGTTTTGTCGAATTGCTTCAGCAAATTTCTCAGCCTCTTCACGGGCATTGGCTCTTGCTATAGCTCTCTCTGCTTGTTTGGCACCCTCGACACTTTCTCTCCTTATTGTCTCTGCTTCCGTCCACGTTCTTTCGATCTCTCTAGTAAGCATTTCTTCGTGTTTTTGGGCAAGGATTTCTAAAGTATCGGCAAATTCTTTGCGTAGTTGGGTTTCGAGGATAGAGCTTTGTCGAGCTATAGCTCTGAGCTGACTCTGGTGGGCATCTTGAAATAAAGTCTTTCTCTCTTGCAACCAAACAGACTTAGCTTTTGAGAGTTTCTTGTCGGCCTTTGTCCCCTCGTCTCTTCGAATGACCTCCTCTACACTACGAATAGTTCTCTGTCGCTTTTCCTCGGCTAGATCCACACACTGCTGTCTCAGCACCTCTCCAATACCTGTACACATCGCACATGCAATATTTGCACAGTATGCTTTTTTATTATTTGGCCCTAATAGCTAAGTATAAGCATTGTGAGCCACTTAAGCACTTGTAGGTCATTCTCTGTACAGTATATAGCCACAGACAGTAGGCTACTATGATGACGTGCTCGGGCATACAACGAAAATAAGACCACGAAAATACGCTTTCAAGGCCTGATAAACCCAATGAAAATTTCCCACTACAGAACCCTCTCGCCAAGGAACACTGTATTAAATACCTCTCAACAGGGGACAGTACTTCAGTCACAAAAATTCAATTTCTTATGTGAAGCATAGTGAATTGTGCTTCCGAATGAGGACAACCTCTCTATAAAGGACAAAGGACAAATGTCCTGAATTTATATTGGTCCCAAAGTGTCCTTTACTCGAGAGGTTCCAGTTATACGTACTTACTGGTGACAACTGATTGTAAAGTGTGTTTGTGTTACGTAATTGCGTAACCGAATATGATGTTTCTATTTGAAGAGTTCGAGTCAAGGTAAAATAAAAGTATGCTGATTAGAGTATGGGTACCGGTGCCTAGTCACTAGGCTAGTGTGTTTTACAACACTCACTGATGATGGTCTCGTGTGTTAAAACTTGCTTAGTATCTGTCTTCACTAAAATAGGCGAGGAGCTCATCATCAAAGCTTCTTTGATGTTTAGTTGCCTAACAACAAAAGGTCAGAGCTCAACGAGCCCCGCCCCTCTTTTGCTGTTGTTGTACAGCACTCTCAACGTGCCCCGCCCACCCACGTGGTTTTTAATAAGACTTTGATAAGAAGTCGAAGATGGTTGAAGCAGCAAAAGAGGTCTGGAGATGCGCTAATGCAGTGTGTTTTGATGTTGACAGCACTCTAATCATAGAGGAGGGCATTGATGCTCTAGCCCAGTACTGCGGGGCTGGGGAGAAGGTGGCAGAATGGTGAGCAAATGTTACTGTGACATTGACACATACGGTATGACACTAGATAGCACATGATTAGCTATTAATGAAACATTGTCACCCGAAGAGCAGGACAAACAAAAATGAAACCACGAGTACGAATGTTTGCTCTCCCAGGACTCGCAAGGCTATGGGAGGGTCTGTGACTTTTCAAGAGGCACTTGGAGCGCGGCTAGGCCTCATGCAGCCATCACTGGAGCAAATAGAAGCAATAAAGAAGGAGAAGAACCCCAAACACATACTTACTCCAGGCATTGAGTGAGTTTAAAATCCTCACACATTTATCTCACTCACACTCACGCACAGGCAGCTTGTTGGTATGCTCCACTCTCGAGGGACGATAGTGTACCTGGTGTCTGGAGGGTTTCATTGTATGATAGACCCTCTGGCCGATTACCTCAACATTCCCAGGGAGAACGTGTTTGCCAACAGAATACTCTTCAAAGATGACGGTATGGTGGCACAAGTACAGAAACTAGAGTACTAGAACTCGAATTATTAATTCTTTATACCAAGAGTGCATTAATTTATCTGTAATGCACTCTTGTTTATACATATTACAGGCTCATACGCTGGATTTGACGAGAATCAACCAACTAGCCGAACTGGTGGCAAGCCAAAGGTAGTGGGACAGATCAAAGAAAAGTACAAAACGTTAGTGAGAATCACACAAAGTTCCTTAAAATTTATAACTCCTTTGCCTCCAGTGTGGTAATGATAGGAGATGGAGCTACAGACATGGAGGCCTGTCCACCTGCTGTGAGTGACTGTTTCGCATAATTATAGCATCTCTCGTTATCCTACTGTATTGGATACGGCAGTGTTTGACCTCTCCTCTCTTCTCTGCAGGATACATTCATTGGGTTTGGTGGGAATGTGGTGCGTGAGAAAGTGAAAGATGGTGCTCCTTGGTTCATCTACAATATCAGTGACCTTATCTCTGAACTAGAGAAATAAACGATGCAATTTAATAGCCTGGACTGGACATATTGTTTCGTGAATATTTATTTTTTATTGTGCATTAAGACAATTTCTTATTAATGGACACTGTTGTATAATTATGTGTGCTCTACTCAATAGAACAATTAAGTTGTGCTCATTTAAAGTGAATACCAATGTTCAGGATGAACCACATAAACTAAATTAGTTCACTTTTTCTGTGGCATCGCTACAGAAGTACCTCTCTCAAACATGTCTCTCTCAATGGCTTCAAACAAAGACTTAAAGTTACCAGCACCAAATCCCTGCAGACAGAAAACACAGTATATAATGAGTATACATAAAAAGAAAAGAAAAAACCACACACACAATACACAGGGACACACACTCACACAATGGTTGTGACGTTCAATAACTTCAAGGAAGAGAGTGGGTCGGTCTTGCACTGGCTGTGTGAAGATTTGAAGTAGGTAGCCATTGTCATCAAAATCTACCAGGATCTTGAGTTTCTTTAACTATAAGAGAGAAGACGATCAAATACATTAGCAGCAGCAGCAGCAATACAGTGACTGTGTACGTAACATACTGGTTCAGAGTGTCTACATCATTAACTATACAATGAACATGTAGCACTATAGCCTGGTTCACAATAAATATGATGCTACAATCGAGTGTTACCCTGCACAACTGACACAACGCAATCTCCAGCATAATAATTTTTGTGAGCTAGGCGTAACAATGACGGTACATTCACTGTATGCAGATCGAGCACTCACTGTTTCCATGTCCTCTTTTACAGTGACCTTCGACTTGGCCAGCTTAGCCTTGAGGTCATCATAGTATGAGTCAGGCACATTGATGAACTGCATACCTCGGGAACGCAGATTATTGATCTGAGATAGGAACACAAGTCAATACTTCTTGCACCATTCTGTTAACAAGCAGGCCATTCTCTATAATACAACCACAGTAATGAGGTACCATGACACGTACTAGCAGGCCATCCTCTATACAGTAACAGCCACTATTAGTCAGCCAAGAGCTGGCTATTACCAAGGGCGTATAAAAAGAAGAGGGTATGCAACTAGTGCAACATCAAAATTCAAACTGCATGGGCTTAAAAGTATCTATAGTTACTACCCACTTTGATAGATTTGTCTACATATATAGTACATACGGAATACAAAAAAAATTGTACAATCGTGTCTTGTGAATTTTGATCGCTATGTTGTATCAAGGGCGTATAAAGAGAAGAGGGCATGCAACAGTCCACGAGCAAAAACTTTATGGGCGGAGGAATGATACTAAATATAGCTATAGTATCTTGTGTCCCCGCCCACATCCACGGTGATCCACGGTGCACGGATAGCTGTATATAGTATATCCGGCCTTAGCATACAGTTTTTGCTCGCACGTAGGACTAATTCTCTTTATACGCCCTTGGTTGTATCTATAGATAGTGAGTGAGTGGCATACCCTCTCTTCGTTTACACTCAGCAGTATAATTATACTTACAGCACTAATGATGTTTGAAGTGTTAAGAGCAATGTGCTGGACACCAGGAGTGCCATAGAAGTCAATGTACTCTTGTATTTGGCTCTTGCGTTTGCCTGGGGCTGGCTCGTTGAGAGGCATTTTGATAGACTCGTCCCAATTGGCCACAACAATAGAGCGGAGGGCACTATAGTCCGTGTGCACCTGGAGGTGGGTAGAGGGTGGAGTTAATTAAGGTACGACAGCTTGCACAGCCATAGCTACATGTATGAGGCTATACCTACGTACGTCTAGCGTACATTTTTCGGCTTGAGTAACAAAAGTGCTCAACATGGCTACCGTACTCACCAAGTCATCATCAATGGACCAGAATCTGTGGAACTGAAGAGTCTTCTCATAATACTCGGCAATATCCGACATTTCTTCGTCTCCTTGATTGCCAACCACATGGTCAATAAAATTGAGTCCAATGGGAAACTGTTCATCTCTACAGCAAGACAAAGACCATTAAAAGTCAAAGAATGGCCGCTATTCAGTTGTTTTGTAGAGAATTATTTGTAGAGTATTAGCATTGTATGATGGTATTCACTTACAGCATATTCTGAAGAGAGTCAGAGGTTACTCTAGGCAGCTTGAAGCCAGGCAAGAAGAGGCCCTTGTAGTTTGTTCTCTCCACAAGGGTGTGAGTGGTGTCTCCGTACTGCACATACATGAGGTAACATGACATATCACATGACAGAGCCGACAGGACTTACAGTCGATATAGAGGCCAAGGTGACTGTCCCATTATCATCCTTCTCCTCCCACGGTTCACGTACCACACGGGCACCACGTTCAACAGCTTTCTGTGTATATAACATTTATTACTGAGTGAAAATGTGCTGCAGTGCATCTATGATCTTATACAGCACTGTATAATGGTGTCAACAATGTACTGCACATGTTCACACACATTGCATCATGTCTACATTATAACAATAGCAATCTGCTAGAAGACATTTTGTGATTGCATGGAGAGGAACTGTTTCCACTCACCTTGAAGAGGCCACGACAGTCATCCACGGCAAATGCAACGTCCTTAACTCCATCACCGTGGACACTCTGATGTACACCCATCACTAGGAGAGTGAGCGAGTGGGTGCATACCAAATATGGACACAGAGAGAGAGAGAGAGAGAGAGAGAGAGAGAGAGAGAGAGAGAGAGAGAGAGAGAGAGAGAGAGAGAGAGAGAGAGAGAGAG
>VSKX01008105.1_pt1 | contig 10284 bp, 12 predicted proteins | sample 4799481 | NCBI WGS metagenome assembly VSKX01 (sample SAMN12179537, study PRJNA552185) | sponge metagenome | biome: deep-sea hydrothermal plumes; feature: spots directly above weak diffusing fluid; material: sea water; isolation source: sponge from the Swan site of a hydrothermal vent ...
ATCTCAAATTTCTTCTAGATCACCTCAAAACTCAAACACAATTGTAGGTTCATCAAAGCAAAATTTTGTTTCGAAGATCTGGGGAATGATAGTTGACTGGTACACCAGTGTATCAAAAACAGAGGTCGAAGCAAAATTAGAAGAAATTAGAAATTGTGATAATTATGATGATTATGATGATTGTGACAATCGACTACAAGAACTCGGAGAGCTATATCATGGTGAAGATTCACGTTTTTTTTGGAAAACTCATAACAACGGTTCACAAGCCTATATTTGTGCTTATGCAAGATTAGATAACGGGCACGAGGTTGCTATTTCAAAATCTTTCGAGTTCAAGCCTGTAAACAAAATGGAGCAAGGGAAAGATTATATCCAGTTTAGAGAAAACTTTGTTAAGAACTGGTTACCTACCGCAGAGCAATCTGTACAAGATAAAGCAGGTATAGCTTTGGATGTCATCGCTTTAACGCCAGAACATTGCTACGCAAAGCGAACTGAAGCTATGGAACTGATACGTGGATTAGTTCAAGAGCGCGGTAATGGTTTTAGCTCAGCAGAGATATTTACTCTATATAATTCAGACTTTGGTGATAATGGACAAGCAATCACTATAAGTATATGCGAATCACCTGAAAGTCCTGACCTAACAAAACTGACCGGTCCAATTAAAGTAGATAGTGAAGATAACGAAGTTATTTTCACTCATACTTTTCCAACTAAGAATAAAAAATTTGAACCGATAACCTTTACTCAATTGCCTTCACAAACAGGAGGAGAAAGTAAAATGGTCTTAGTACGTTCAGGAGTGTTAGGTAAAGGGTAATCAATATTGTTCACGCACAAAAAAGCTCGCTAATAAGCGAGCTTTTTCTCAGTACAGATACTCAAATTAACGAGTACGTGCACATAACTCTTCAGTACTGAAGAAATAAGCAATTTCACGTGCTGCAGATTCTAGAGAATCAGAACCGTGAGCTGCGTTTTCGTCAATGCTTTTAGCGAAATCAGCACGGATAGTACCAGCATCAGCATCAGCAGGATTAGTAGCACCCAATATTTCACGGTGTGCAAGAACAGCATTTTCGCCTTCAAGAACTTGAACAGTGATAGGGCCTGAAGTCATGAATCCTACTAAAGCACCGAAGAAAGGACGTTCGCTATGTTCAGCGTAAAAACCTTCAGCTTGCTCTTTAGTAAGGTGTAACATCTTTGCTGCAACAATTTTTAGACCAGCATCTTCGAAGCGGCTGTAGATAGCACCGATTTTGCTGTTAGCAACTGCATCAGGTTTAACGATTGAAAAAGTACGTTCGATAGCCATTGTAAGCTTCCTTTACTAGCAATATTTAGAATTCGCGCGGATTATACGAAAAATAAAACTAAAAACATACCATTGATCACAGTTTAATGATGAAATATTGATGACTCAGTTTATTAAAAGCTAAATAAGCACGGTTTCAACTAAACGTAGACGTTACAAAATAAAAAAGAAGCTATTTATAACCTCTTCTTTATTTTGTGTTCAAGGTATATATTTGCGAACTAATGCGCTTCACTGACCATATTAAGTGTGTATTTAGGGATGTCAATAACCATATCCGCATCAACAACTTTAGCTTGGCAAGCTAAACGGCTTTCAGGCTCTAAACCCCATGCTTTATCAAGCATGTCGTCTTCAAGTTCATCACTTTCTTCGAGTTCATCAAACCCTTCGCGAACGATGCAATGACAAGTTGTACAAGCGCATGATTTTTCACATGCATGTTCGATGTTAATACCATTTTTTAATGCGACATTTAAAATAGTTTCACCAACTTCAGCCTCAACAACAGCACCGTCTGGACAAAGATCTTCATTTGGAAGAAAAACAATTTGTGGCATAAGTATTACCTATAACGTATCTACTGATTGGCCGGTTAATGCGGCCTTTATCGAATTATCCATCCGCATTGAAGCGAATGACTGTGTTTGATGGTCTAGTGATTCAATTTCTTTGGCGATAGCATCTGTATCACTCTGGGTAGCAAGCTGTGCCAAATGAGCCATGCTCTGCTCAATATCATTGCGTTCTTGCTGATTGAGCAAGTCACCATCTTTGTCTAAAGCTGAAGTTAGACTTTCTAATACCCTACTCGCTTCAACTTGTTTTTCGGCAAGCATACGACGTGTGATGTCATCTTTAGCGTTTGCCATAGAATCTTTGATCATGGTCGCAATTTCAGAGTCTGATAAACCAAAAGACGGTTTCACTTGAATGCTCGTTTGTACACCTGTTGATTTTTCCATAGCCGTTACGCTAAGCAAACCATCTGCGTCTACTTGGAAAGTGACACGTATATGGGCTGCACCTGCTGCTAAAGCTGGAATGTCGGTGAGTGCAAACTTTGCCAATGAACGGCAATCAGCAACTAACTCGCGTTCGCCCTGTACGACATGGATCATCATGGCAGTTTGGCCATCTTTGAACGTGGTGAATTCTTGAGCTTTCGCAACGGGAATAGTGGTATTTCTAAGAACGACTTTTTCAACCAAGCCACCCATAGTTTCAATACCTAATGACAGTGGAATTACATCTAAGAGTAATAAATCTGAGTCAGGTTTATTCCCAACTAATATATCTGCTTGAATTGCGGCACCAAGGGCTACAACGGTATCAGGGTCGATAGACGTTAACGGCGTTTTACCGAAAAATTCGTTAACTTGATCTCTGACCATTGGTACTCTTGTCGAACCGCCTACCATGACAGCCTGTAGTACTTCATCTGTTGAAACACCAGCGTCACGTAACGCACGACGGCAACTCATGATGGTTTTTTTAACTAATGTTGAAATCAATGTTTCAAGCTGAGTGTTCGTTACTGATAACTCAAAAGCTCGTTCATCATCTAATACCAAATGCGCAGTAACTTCATCATACTCTGTCAGGGCTTCTTTTACTCGTCGCGATTCAATCAGTAAGCGACGTGATTCAGTACTACTTAATTCTGAGATACTCCAGCTTTCTAATAAATAATCTTGAAGCTTATGATCAAAGTCATCACCACCTAAGGCTGAATCACCACCGGTCGCTAACACTTCAAATACACCTTTATTTAAGCGCAAGATAGAGACATCAAAAGTGCCACCACCTAAGTCATAAACAGCAATAACGCCTTCTTCTTGGCTATCTAAGCCATAAGCAATTGCTGCTGCTGTTGGCTCGTTTAATAGCCTTAATACTTTTACACCCAGTAAAGACGCTGCTTCTTTTGTCGCTTGTCGCTGTGCATCATCAAAATAAGCTGGAACAGTAATCACAACGCCTTGTAGCTCATCACCTAACGTCTTTTCTGCTCGTTCAATTAACGGGCGCAAAATCTCTGCTGAAACTTGAATAGGGTTCACTTTACCTTGGGCAGTATTGAAAATAGGTAACCCTTGTTCACTAGATACTAAGTCATAAGATAAGTTTTGAGTCTTCGCGGTTACATCTTCAAGGCTACGTCCCATAAAACGCTTTACTGATACAATCGTATTTTTAGGATCTATCGCTGATTGCTCAGCGGCTTCATAACCTACTTGTATTGAGTCAGAGGAGTATCGGACGATAGATGGTAATGATGAACGTCCAAGTTCGTCAGCCAGCGTTGTTGATTCACCACTGCGCACTGCAGCAACTAAAGAGTTAGTGGTACCTAAATCGATACCGACTGCTAGCTTATGTTGGTGAGGCGCCGCGCTTTGTCCGGGCTCGGCAATTTGTAAAAAGGCCATATTAGTTCTATTTACCTATAAAGCGGACTTAGAATTATAAATCAGCTTAAAAATTTTTCTCTAGAATGAGCAACATACTCAGCGTTCAACTATAGGTCGAATAAGCTGTCTTCAATACGGAGTAACTCTTCCTGCAATTTCGCCATAAACTTTAGTTTTCGTATTTGCTCAGCTGCCAATAGATCATCCTTCTTACTTTTAGATTTTAGCAACTTCTTCAATTTTGAAGTTATTTCTAAACGAAAAGTGTTAAAGGATTTTTGCAGTTGCTCAATAGCTACTTCCGATTCGGTTTGTTTTTTAATTTTTTCTAATGCTTCACGCCATTCTATTTGCTGCATTAAAAAAGCAGTATTCTTGACTGTTGTTGTTTCATGACTGATATCTAAACCACGCAACATCAGCATGTGCTCAGCACGTTGAATAGGATCTTTTATACACTGATATGCATCATTTACTTGCGCTGTTTTTTGTACAGCTAATAGCTTATCTTGCTCACTACCATTCGCAAACTGATCAGGATGCACAGTGCGTTGCAATTCACGATAACGCACTGATAATTGTGTCTTATCAATGTCAAAACTTATTGAAAAACCGAACAATTCAAAATAATTCATTTAGCTAATTCTTACTATGAAAATGCCGTCAACGTTATAAAACAGGATGACGGCATTAATTTTGTAGTATTAAGATGCGGGGGCTAAACAGTAAAGCTCTCACCACATCCACATTCACCTTTGGCATTAGGATTGTTGAACTGAAAGCCTTCATTCAAGCCTTCTTTCACAAAATCTAATTCAATCCCTTGCAGATAAATAAAGCTCTTAGCATCAATAATAATATTGCAGCCTTCAACTTTATACATCTCATCATCGTCGTTTAGGTCATCAACAAACTCAAGTACGTAAGCCATACCTGAACAGCCTGCTGTTCTTAAACCTAATCTCAGACCTAAGCCTTTACCGCGGTTTTGTAAAAACGATTTTACTCGTTCAGAAGCGGCTGGCGTCATCGTTATTGCCATTACTACTCCGTCATTAACCTGCTGCTAATGAGTGCTTTGATTTGTAATCTTCTATTGCTGCTTGAATAGCGTCTTCAGCTAAAATAGAGCAATGGATTTTTACTGGTGGCAATGCAAGCTCGTGAGCAATGTCAGTGTTTTTAATTAATGCAGCTTCTTCAATACTCTTGCCTTTTACCCATTCGGTAACAAGTGAACTTGAAGCAATCGCACTACCGCAACCATAAGTCTTGAATTTAGCATCTTCAATGATACCTTCACCGCTTATTTTTAGCTGCAACTTCATTACATCACCACATGCAGGAGCACCGACCATTCCGGTAGCAACTGATGGATCGTCTTTGTCCATTGAACCTACGTTACGAGGGTTCTCGTAGTGGTCAATAACTTCTTCACTATAAGCCATGTACTGCTCCGTCTTTATCTGTTCGTTAAACAACTATTCGTTAATTGCTAGTGGTGTGCCCACTGAACTGTGTTTAAATCAATTCCATCTTGATACATTTCCCATAATGGAGACATATCTCTTAACTTACCGATTGATTTGTTAATCACGTCAATCGCATAGTCGATATCTTCTTCTGTTGTAAAACGACCAATTGAGAAACGAATCGAGCTGTGTGCCATTTCATCATTCAAACCAAGAGCTCTTAATACATAGCTAGGCTCTAAACTGGCCGAAGTGCACGCCGAACCTGAAGATACGGCAAGGTCTTTAAGTGCCATGATCAAGGATTCACCTTCAACAAAGTTAAAGCTGGCATTTAATGAGCCACAATAACGTTGTTCGAAATCACCATTGACATATGTTTCTTCGATATTTTTAATACCAGCCCACAATCTGTCACGTAGACCACGAATGCGGTCGTTATCTTTATTCATATCTGCTTTTGCGACAGCTGCTGCTTCGCCTAAGCCTACAATTTGGTGCGTAGCTAATGTGCCACTGCGCATACCGCGCTCATGTCCTCCACCATGCATTGCTGCTTCTAAGCGAATACGAGGTTTGCGGCTAACATATAGTGCGCCAATACCTTTAGGACCATACATTTTATGGCCAGAAATAGAGATTAGATCAACTTTAAGACTTTGTACGTCAATTGGCAATTTACCCGCACTTTGCGCCGCATCAACATGGAAAATAACTTTCTTCGAACGACATAATTCGCCGATTTCAGCGATGTTATGAATAACACCAATTTCGTTATTAACATGCATTAGACTGAGCAAAACAGTATCTTCACGAATTGCAGCGTCAATGACTGATGTTGGAATAATACCGTTAGATTCAGGTTCAAGATAAGTAACTTCAAAACCTTCACGTTCTAACTGACGGCAAGTATCTAAAACCGCTTTATGTTCGGTTTTACTTGTAATGATGTGCTTACCTTTCTTCTGGTAAAAGTGAGCAACGCCTTTTATCGCAAGATTATCTGACTCAGTTGCACCTGAAGTAAAAATGATTTCTCTAGGATCAGCATTGATCAATTCTGCAACTTGATTACGAGCAACATCAACCGCTTCTTCAGCCTGCCAACCATAACGATGAGATCGCGACGCAGGATTACCGAAAATGCCGTCCATAGTCATATACTGCATCATTTTTTCAGCAACCCTAGTATCAACTGGCGTTGTTGCTGCATAATCTAAATAGATAGGTAACTTCATTACACACTCCGTACAACGTCGCCATCTACATGGCATTCAAAGTACAAATAAAAATTTATTTTTATAGCAAGAGATTAAAGAGAAAACCTCTGTTCTTGCTGCCTTTTATCTTGCTTTACCGCAATGTATTGAACATCACGTTTTTGCATCAATCCTGCTAAGCTAATTCCATCTAAAAAATCTGAAATTTGTCGGCTTAAATCATCCCATAATGAATGTGTCAAGCAACGAGAACCACCTTGACAATTACCTTTGCCATGACAACGAGTTGCTTCTACAGATTCATCAACGGCATGCACAACCATACCCACTGAGATCTCATGTGCCGTTAAACCAAGTCGATAACCACCACCTGGCCCACGTACGCTAGACACCAAACCATTTCTTCTTAATTTAGCAAAGAGCTGCTCAAGGTAGGATAATGATATTCCTTGACGCTCTGAAATGTCTGCTAGTGGTACAGGTCCAGTTGATGAATGTATTGCAACATCCAACATGGCTGTAACAGCGTAACGACCTTTTGAGGTGAGTTTCATAACAGAATTAGTTCCTACTTTAGTATACTTAAATTGAAACATACCCGACCATTTTAGTCAAGTATTTAACCTAGTGATTTAGTCAAGTATTCACTTTTTTCAATAACTAATTGAGCTATGAAATATCAGATGCGTATTTAACCTTTTTATTATCAAAGATTCAACGAAAAAGAACATTTTTTTGTATTGAAAATACAGTAATTTTTGATGCGAATACCCAAAATTACGCTGAAAGTTTCTACGAAACTTTCAGCTATTAGGATATTTTAAGAAGATTATATTATTGGATCGAACTCATCCATTGACTGCTGTCTTTTTACAGCCGCGTCTCTTTCAGCATCACTAAACTCTTCAATATCAAGTTCGGGAAGCTTTTCTGTACAGACTTCGCCGCCGAGCTGTTGAACTTCATGACAAACGTGTTGTAGCTTTGAATCCATCAAATGCATATGATCGAGCATCTGCCCTATCGCATTAGCGACTGGATCAGGATTATCTGGTGCAACAGCATAAGCATCAAAGCCGTATTTTTCGGCCATCGCACTGCGACGTTCGTTTTGTTCTTTGTTCTCGTTTGAAGCTTCAGCAACAATGCGACCCGGAATGCCAATTACTGTACGTCCTGTAGGTACTTGCTTTACAACTACAGAATTAGATCCAACTCTAGCGCCATCTTCAATAACGATCGGCCCTAATACTTTGGCACCAGCACCTACTACTACATTATTACCTAATGTGGGGTGACGTTTTCCTGTTTTCCAAGCGGTTCCACCTAATGTTACGCCATGATAAAGAGTGCAATCATCACCAATCTGTGCAGTTTCGCCGATAACTATACCCATACCATGATCTATAAAAAACCGCCGACCGATGGTAGCACCCGGATGTATTTCAACACCGGTAAGCCAACGAGAAAACGTTGAAATACAGCGTGCTAAAATAAAAAAACGCTTATTCCAAAGCTTATTGCTTATCCGATGAAGCCAAATCGCGTGCATACCCGGATAATTAAGGATAATTTCGAGCGCACCACGAGCTGCTGGATCACGATGATAAATTGATTCAATATCTTCTTTAATTCTAGAAATCACATTCATAATTTCGGTTACCTTTGAACGCTTAATCTTTAGATTTAGTCACTTTATCGACTGATGTCAAAATACCACGCAGAATATTCATCTCTTGAGTTTCAATTCTTGCACGACCAAATAAGCGTCTAAGTTTAGTCATTATTTGTCCAGGGTGATTCTTTACAATAAACCCAGTTGATAACAGCGTGCTTTCTAAATGCCCAAAGAATCTTTCTTGGTCTTCGGACGCCGGATAGTTGTCAGTGAATTCTTCAATATCACTCTTAACTTCATTATTTTTCTCGGACAAAAATGCCATACGAGTTTCATAACAAATAATTTGTACTGCCTGAGATAAGTTCAACGAGCTGTATTCCGCGTTAGCAGGGATTACTACGTGAAAATTGCATTTTTGCAATTCATCATTTGATAACCCATGATTCTCACGGCCAAAAACGATAGCCACAGGCCCTGCTTTACTCTCATTCACTAACTGTTGACCAGCATCTTTCGGTTCAATGATAGGCCAATCCAAAGTGCGACTCCGTGCACTTGTTGCAATAACTAAGCTACAGTCTGCAATTGCTTCTTCAAATGAGTCAACTTTTACTAAATTCTGCAATATGTCCGAGGCGCCTGCCGCAAGTGCTATTGAATGTCCATCGACTTCTGTTCTAGGCTCAGCAAGATAAAGATTTGATAATCCCATCGTCTTCATTGCTCTTGCTGTAGAGCCAATGTTTCCAGGGTGAGAAGTTCCGACCAAAACCACACGAATATTACTGAGCATGAAAATACTATTATCTTAAAAAACCAGGTGCGAGATATTATCACAGTCAACTATATTCACGATACTGTAAATATAGTTTGATAAGTGGGTTTGCCAACAACGATTATTAACGTATAATTTGCGCTGCTAATTTTTTTCGCTCTTTAACATCCAGGGGATTGCAATGCATCCAATGCTGACTATAGCCGTTCGCGCAGCTCGCGCCGCCGGCCAAACAATTATGCGCGCCTATACTGAATTAGATCGTATCGAAGTTACTGAAAAAGGACTTAACGATTTTGTAACCAGTGTCGACAAGGAAGCAGAAGCTGCAATTATTTACCAGATCCGTAAATCTTATCCTGATCACACCATCGTTGGTGAAGAAGGTGGAGAAGATCGCGGTTCGAACAAAGATTTTATGTGGATAGTAGATCCCCTTGATGGAACTAACAATTTTGTTAGAGGTCTTCCGCATTTCGCCGTTTCTATCGCATTACAGCAAAAAGGCAAAACTGAAGTTGCCGTTATTTACGATCCAGTTCGTGAAGAGTTATTTTCTGCTGTACGTGGTAAAGGTGCCAAGCTAAACGAATTCCGTATCCGTGTTACTAATCCTAATGATTTAAATAGCACAATTATAGGTACTGGCTTCCCATTCAAAGCACGTCAACATACTGAAACATACATGAACATCTTCGGTGAAGTGTTTAGTGAATGTGCAGATTTACGTCGTACTGGTTCAGCAGCTTTAGATCTAGCTTATGTTGCTGCAGGTCGTTTAGACGGTTTCTTTGAAATCGGTTTAAAGCCATGGGACATTGCAGCTGGCGATCTAATTTGCCGCGAAGCAGGTGGTACTGTAACTGATTTTTCCGGTAATCATAACTATATGACGTCAGGTAACATCGTTGCTGGCGCTCCAAAAGTAACAAGTAGCTTAGTGAAAGTTATGCGTCCTCTATTGAATGAAGGTTTAAAGCGTTAACTTCTGCTAATAATCATATAAAAAAGGCCAAGATTAATACCTTGGCCTTTTTTATATCTATGTTTTCTTATTTCACGGTCATGCTTGGTGCCAAAGTAATTCATTTAAAATAAACCCTGTCATCACTGAAAGTTAGTTTTACAAGTCAATCCCACATAACAGCTGTTAACCATGCTTAACAAAATCTTCAGCGTAAGAGTCTGGCCAAAGCAGATCACATCTAATTATCTTCACTTCTTCGGCTTTAATTAGTTCTTCAATGTCAGTTAAGAACAATTGACTATTAATATGTCTGAACATAAAAACTAGCATTTTTGAGGTATCTAACAACGGGCTCAGTTGAAACTATCTATTGGAACCTTTGCTAGAGCTTGATACTATTAATTATTGTTGTACCGATGGAGACATCGTCATGCAAGAAAGTGAATTCTTAAAGCTAATTGAATTAATTGAACTTTTATCTCCAGAGCAAT
>VSKX01021705.1_pt1 | contig 10269 bp, 6 predicted proteins | sample 4799481 | NCBI WGS metagenome assembly VSKX01 (sample SAMN12179537, study PRJNA552185) | sponge metagenome | biome: deep-sea hydrothermal plumes; feature: spots directly above weak diffusing fluid; material: sea water; isolation source: sponge from the Swan site of a hydrothermal vent ...
AGCTAGCAGGCTACTCTTATATCTCTGAACAATCATTTGACAGTTTGACATCGAAACAACATGTATATACAGGTACAAACAGATAATTAGTTAGCTAGAAAAAAGTAAATAGTCTGATCTGAAAGGGGGGTTCCGTGGCACCCCAGGAACCCCCCCTGGATCCGCCACTGTAATGCCCTTTTTTTTCTTTAATTAAGTGTTGAATTTATATGGTACTTTTTCATTATGTGTTGAGTTTTAATTGTACTTTTACATCAAAAAGGGCATTATTGAATTTTCTCATGCATGCATAGCCAATCTAGTCAGCTTGTCAACTTACTCGAATTTTACCCCATTGTTTTCCCAGTAGCTTGTCTGCATACTTGTTGCGCAACGCCTCCTATAAGTGCATGTGCATGCATCTGTTAACACTTTATCCCTGCCCAAAAGTGTGTTACTGTACGTACCTTTGTGAGCAGAGGAAGAGAAAACTCTTTGCTTGGCAGGATGTGCTTCTCAACTTCACTCACTACAAAATCAAAGTGTTATATCATATTCACTGCTTGCAGATCTAGTTGCATTTTTACTGAGTAGAGGAGTTACCTTTGATGGTGATTGAGTCGATCCACCCAATTCTGGTGTGTGGTGTACACGTGATTATTGAGTAGGGTTGTGTTTCTACACCTCTCAGAAACACCTCTCCTATACAATCACCAGGACCAATCTCACCGACTATCACCTGTGTACAGTGTGAACGTATATAAAGGACAACACAGCATGCACCATGGATATGTACAATCATGTGCCCAACATCAGGAGTCAAAATAATAATTATATACATGCAAACTCATAAATTATACAGTGCTGCATAGCTTCATTCAAAGCCTCAAACCAGACTAACAGACCGGAAACGTGACCTCTTGCATCATAATTATTGTGAACTCGACTTATTTAAGTGTACATACCTCTGCTGACTTAATTGCATCTGGGACCCGAGCATGAGCTACACACTTCCCCTCCTGAATGATGCCCACTCTTGATATAGTATCTCCCTCACCAAGAATAACTATGGAGAAGGTATTGCAATACTTTTATGCCTTTCAAATTGAACAATGCCCACCAGTGGTATATACTTTATCTCTTTCTATACAACGTTTAGTTACCAGTGTTTCTCCTGGAGACAGTCTCCCAGGTTATGGATGGAGCCAGTTTAGAGAGTGTGGAGGGACTCACACCATGTAACAGTGGACACAACCTCATCAGACGCTCCTTCACATTAGCACTCTCACTGAGGCACTTCTGTTAGTACGAACAGAACGTTTTAGTCAACAACAAGTATGTTTTTCTTGTTGCAATTGCCCAGCTCGCTGAACCCTTAGTTAAAATGTTGCATCGACGAATCCCAGTCTTTGTAACGTCAAGCCAGACCACATAGCGCGGTTACTATTTGAGGGCATACAGACAATACTATTTTGACTCAAACTGACCCGGAGCTGCTATTTAAGGGCGACTGCTATTTGAGGGTTGAATTCTATTCTTACGTTGCGTTGCGAACTGGAAACACTATCTCTTGAATCATAATTATTGTGAACCCGCCTTAATTAATCGAGGAAATATTCATTGACATACTTTGCACGTTGATTGTAAGTTAATTTATGTATTGCTAACAGAAAAGCCTCATATTTTGGTTGTGGCAGTGAAGTGACTTACTTGAACAACTCTCTGATAATCAAACTGAGGGATCTTTAATAAAATACACTTTTCGTTGGTGTAAAACATTGGGTAGTTACTCTTGATCAAGTGATCTTCAGCAGCACTGCCTTTTAGACTTCCAAAGCTCTCTCCTGCATTCAGCTGTTGACAAAAATTAAACTGTAAATTTGAACTGGTATAATCACTTTTTAAGTGCTGCATGCACTGGTACGTACACAATAGGTCACTCGACAGCTACTTGATACTAAGTATAACTTACGATGAGAGAAGAAAGTTGCATTGTGGACAGGTCTTGAGATAACTTCTCTACAGAACCTTGCAGAATGATGTACAGTCCACTGTGATCAGGCACTGCATGTGTGTACATACAATTAAAAAAACTTCAGAGAATGTGATTTTGAAATAGGTGAAATATACAATATGGACACAGTCACAAAACACATGCATCCTCTCACATGAGTATCCCTTGTGTGGCAATTCCTCAGCGTAGACCCGAGATGCTAGACCAGGTAAGATGGAGGACAGAGGGACTTGTGAGCTGGGAAAGAGTTCGTCAAAGTGTATAAGGTGCTGACATAATCGCTTAACATCGGCATCCAACCGCAAGACAGGGCTACAGGGAAGAAAATTGTTGTACTACTCTTCATATACACATTCTGACTATCACATTCTGAGGGACATTGAGTAACCCCAAAGTCATTAAAATGGCAAGCTATAACATAGCCATTAATCATCAGAGGGAAAAGGCGGAGAGGGGCAAAAATTGATTGTACAATCAAAAACTCCACTTCAAAAATTGAGGGCCAGGATCACCAAGATCAAGATGCGGCTGGTCTGTTGTACTCACATTTTCTTGACAATGTTGATTATGGCTTGCAGACGTGCAGTGAGGTCAAGCTCATCTTGGTCTTTCTTCTCCCTCCCATGAATGGCTATCATGTGAGAGGATATGTCTCCACTGTGACTGAGAGCTCCTGTTAGCAATAACCAGATTATGACAACGTCACACGCATTGCATAAGAAAACAGTACACACGTACTACACACATGCAACATCAAGGACTACGTAGTTTTTAAAGCCGTGAAATAACAGCTTATAACAAAACACCATAATAAATACCTTAATTGCTTTGAAAGTGTTACACCCGTGCATGTACGGTACATAAATTGCTAGTGATCAACAATGAGCAATCAAGAACGTACTGAAGCAAGTGTGCACGTGTTGAGGTGGACGAGCACTGCTCTCAGACGAGCGACACCTTTTTCTTTTGAAGATTGTTGAATATTCAGCCATGAACTGATCATGCTTCTCTTTACCATGTCTGAAAATCGAGTTCTTCATATTAAATAAAGCACACAAAAACAGACAGCATCGTTAACGTACAAATCCGAAGGTGAGGTTTGTTGTCCAAGAGTTGCTGGAAGTTGTCTAGAGCACAGCTCCTTTAGTTTTGAGTAATTGATCTCTACCGTCTGCTTTTGCATCAACATATTACTATCAATACCTGTGAAGAGAGAGTTAGGGTTAGTGTCACTATGGGTATGTTATCAGCTATTAATACTCGTTACCACCAGTTGACACAGTGCTATAGGTACAAAGGCAAGAATGATTAATAAGAGTAGCTGTAACAGTAATTCTTATCTTGGTCATTCATACAAATACTTACAATTTTCATCTGAATGGGAAAATTGGAAGAAGGCTCTCTACTTAATTAATCCAGGCAGTCTTAGTACTACATTAATTGTCAACTAGATATTAATTTAAATACAGGATTACAGCAAAGAGTACAAAGATGGTCTGGAGGAGTAAAACGATATAAAATATGGCAGAACAATAAAAGATTGGTGGAAGAACACAATAACAAGAATCATGGTTTTACACTTGAAATGAATGAGTTTGCTGATGTAGATACAGATAATTTCGAACATGTTAACTATTATTATACACTAGAGCTGTACACCTCAAACACAGCAAGAGCTGAAGTATGATAGTCATATGGAGATTCCCCAATTCTATAAAACTGGAGCACAAAGGGATTGTGTAACGAGAGTAAATAATGAAGGTCTTCAAACTGGGCTTTCAGTGTTACCGGATCTATTGAGGGACAGCATTTGGAAATTTGGTTTCTCTAAGTGAGCAAAATTAAATCGATTGATCAAAAGATAATGCTGGCAGGCTGCATCGGCGGCTACGAAGACAGATCTTTTGATTATAATTATTGTGAAGAGCAATGGAATTGAGACTGAGGTAAGCTACCCATACAGGGCTAATGAAGGTGCTTGTCATTTTAATCAAAGCCCGCCTTGTTGCTGCCACTATTACTGGCTATGTGAATATAACTTCAAAGGATGAGCGTGCATTTACAGCAAGCTGTTGCAACTGTGGGTCCAATCACAGTAGTCACAATCAATGGTAGCCGTCTGGGCTTCCAGCCCCATCGCAGTGGAGTGTATTATGAGCCAGATTGTTCTGACCTAGGTCTTGATCGCAGCCTTCTGGTTGTGGGGTATGGAAGTGAAGATGGACAAGACTATTGGCTGGTGAAGAACAGTTGGGGTACAAAGTGGGGGATTGACGGATACATCAAGATGGCTAGAAACACAGATAACAACTGTGGTACTGCTACACAGTCCCAATATATCCAACTGTCTAGTTGGCTCTGAGTCAATATAAATACTATGTATGCACAAGTATCAGGGTTAGATCTAGTACTATTTAAAAGTGTTTCTCACCTCCCTTTCTTAATCCAGAGTACTTACTTCCTTCCCTGCGCCCTTCATGCTCAATCTGTCTTTTCCACCTCACAATCTTAGCATTAACTGAAGCCATGATTGATGAACACAATCATAAAATGAGCACTTTTCTTGATCTTCACACTTTGCACAAAATGAGCCACGCCCCCACTTTGCAGCTATTTTTTATAGTAGTCGAGTCTAGTACAGTCGACCCTTTTCCTGATCCACATGGAAACCAAAGAAGAACTTCAGGAGAGCTCCGCTCAGCAAGAGACTGCCTTGAAGAGAGCTCAGGTACTTATACTATACACTGGTCTAAGTACGTGTGGTGAACCTAGGCCCATTTGATTTTGGCAGACCAGAGCGTAGCTAGCTAGCTAGCTAGCTGCTCAGATCTGCCCCTTCCCCATTCAAGGAGCTAGGTACTATTATAGGTTCTGATTTAGACTATAATAATGCGCTCTAATTGACTGTTCTTCTCCCCCCTCCTTGCATGCATGCATGTAGGAGGCTGTGAGTCAGCTGTATGACTTCAGTCGTCACTATTTTGAGACCCACCCTCTAGAGCAAGCGGGTAGGAAGGCGGCAAACGTGGAGGCTAGACTTAAAGAGACTTTGAGTCTGCTTGACTCTGTTCAAGGTACCCTGAGGTTTTACTAGCTCAGACTCATGTAGACCTGCTACTTGGGTCCCGTACACTACACATGGAAAAAAATTATTTTCTTTTTTGCAACTAGTTGAAGTCAAAAGTTTCCACAGAGATACTCGAACCGAGACTGCTGAGCAAATAGAAAAAATGTTGGGCAGAATAGAGCTAGTAACCAGAAGGTTAACTTTTTATGAAGTCAAAATGCATTTGTTGCTCTGCTTGGTGAATCTCTTATTGGGTTGCCAACCTAGTTGCTTCTTTGAGCTCCACACAACTAGCAATCATCAGAGTGGTTAGAAAAACAATTGTTTGTTGATTTGTGAGCCTTGCGTGTGTTTAAAATGCTGTAGTGTAGGTTCGTATGAATGTGATCGTGGACAGTGTTCCATTTCTTGTTAGAACTAAGCCAAACTTTTCACTCTCAGGAGGGTTTCAAGTTTACCACTGCTGCTTGTCACACCTGCATGTGCACAGGGGGCAAGCAATAAACAGATTTCGAGCTATCTCAATTGCCAACAGTCTCAATTGCCAGAAAAAAGTGGCGGGGAAGAGAATAATTAGACAGCCACAACTTGAATTTAGCTGTTTTTCTAGAAGCTCAAAGTAATCTGGTTCATGGAATTGGGTAACTGGAACAAAAGTTATGGCAGCTCGAAGAAGTGAGTCATAACACAAACTTGTGATGTGTGAGGCCAAGAGCTAGTAGCAATGCACTCATAGGCAACTGATCGACATAATTATTATTGATGTTAATTAAGTAGTTGCATGTGTAGAGTGATTGTTCCACTGGATCCTCTTTTCCTCTTCTCTCACTTGGAGCTAGAGTGCCAGCCTTAATCTTCTTGCCCTTTAGATATCTCTGAAGCACCACTTGACATACAGGCATGCATGCACTACTACATAGATCCCCCAAAGCACCCAATGTATTGCTATCTTTATTTGCAACTGGTCTGTATACTGAGTCACTGTACTGTGATTAATGTATGTTTCCAGACACTGTGCCTAAGGTCCAGGTGTGGTGCCTGAGGGGGAGGGCTCTCAACATTCTGCCTGACCACAGTCAGGAGGCTCAAGACATTCTCTCCAAAGCCATCAAACACGACCCCACTCTTGTTCTGGCGTGGAACGACCTGGGGGAGACGTATTGGAAAGCTGGGAATGTACAACAGGCTCATGACTGCTTTGTAGGCTCTCTCTCTCATGTATGTGTGTACAGTACATTATACACTACGTTGCTTCAGGCTTATCGCTTATCATAAAAACAGTAACTGTGTTAACTATTCCAGAGAAAGAATAGTGTACAGAAAGGGAAAAAAGTGCATTTTGAGATTATTAGATGTTAAATTATAATGGTACGTTAATGGTATGTTAATAAATTATGATGGTATATTTTGTTTAAAATATACATTTACCGGATATAGGTCAAGAGTAAAGAGTCATTGAGAAACCTCTCTATGGTGCTACGTCAACTGGGCAAGGGTATGTCCTGCATTAATCAGGGCCAGGGGCCTTGCCTGTACCCCCTCTCCCCCTTGAGATAAATTTGACGTCTCTTGGTCCCCTTGAGCATATTTCTGCACTAAATCATGAGTGTTATCAGTAGGTGCCTTTAGAGCCAAGAACTTGTGCTTGGATCTCCAATTTTAAACTCGTAACGACGTAGTCCATTCAGTACATAGCTCAAGATTTGAGGCCTTCTAATCAGAGTTTATGATGGTTGAAATTTAAATGTACCAATGGCTGAAGTGCTTTTAGGTGGTAGGGGGAGGGGAGTGCTAGGGCTAGGGGCCTTCCAACCAGGTTACCACCTACACGTATAACTGTGTACATTGATGTCTCCTCCCTCAGATGTCAGTGAGCGTGAAGCCAAAGTAAGAGAGAGTGTGGAGAAGGCCAAAGAGGCGGTGCAGATGGACGTCAAGGATGGGACCTCATGGAGTAAGTGGTGCTAACCAGCATTAGATTGAGAAACACTTTCTCCACTTTAGGCTGCCTTTTTACCACTAAAAAAACTCTTTGTGCCCCTCCCCCCCCCCCCCATAAAATTTGCTATAGTATAGCTTGTAAAATCCAACCTACTAGGAGAATGCTCAACATTGAGGGCGAGCGAAACGAGCAGTAACGTCTGAGGTAACCCCATGGCCTTGAATGGTTGATGTGCATTTGCACGTGCATGCTGGAAAGCACGTGGAAATATTCTGGTTTGCCGAAATTGTTGATGACTGAACTAGATCTAGTGTTTAATAGCGACAACAATAAGGCAAAGAGCGCAAGTTTTATTTGATTCAGACGACAGGTCGTACGATTACATCATCATACGTACATACATACATACATACATACATACACCGCAAGCCAGCCCTAGAGCAAGTCGCTAGTGTGGGGCTCGCTTCGCTCGCCCAATTATTCACTTTCACAAAACCACGTAGTTGCAGATCTGCTAGCCATTGAAGTTTATTCACGGAAAAAAATATCATGCACAGACAGCAGTATAGTGGGGTTTTTTTATGGGACAAATATTTCACTAATTGCCTTACACAATTTCTTGAAGTTTAATTTCGTACTTTGTCCTAAATCCTCGAAATTTATTTTTTCGCGGTAAATAAACCGCTATACGGTATTGTTTGCTAGACCAGCTGATCCTTACTATTTAGTTACAATTTTTTAACAGTAACAACAACCTGCCAAATCAACCCTGTTTGAGATGCACCTCTTCAACCCTTTATGGGTAACTCACGAGTTCAACTCAGGTTGAGGGGGCATCACACTTTACTCTCCATTCCTTTTTGCAAATATAGAGGTACATTGTGAGCTGTCTCAAGTGTAAGTATTACCTTACTAGGTAATTGCAAAATTTGGTTCCAGTTTTTATCCAAACCCCTCTCGTAAGGCAGCCACGAAGGGGCATTTATAAGTTGATTGTACAGATTGTTGGTAATGTATTATGTGTACTGGCTTGACGGTATTGAATCGTTAACCTCTTTCATTTCAGTGGTGCTTGGCAATGCATATCTGTCGCTGTTTTTCATGAGTAACCAAGACCCTAAGATACTCAAGCAGTGTACCTCAGCCTACAGTCAGGCTGTAAGCACAGGGATACATAGTTCCACAGTGTAATTGTGTAGCTTGCAAGTACAGTTGCTGCTTAACCCTTTACCTGCCATTGAATCTCGCTAAAGTTTCAACCTCTGTTGCGTCGTCGTCCGATTGACTTGCAGATTTCTACAATGTGCTCTCACCCACTGACCTCAATTTTTGACCCTTTTTTCTCCATTGGTAACCCTACCCAGCCACACCCTATACCCTCATGAAACCCCTCCCCTTTTGCAAATAATGGTCAGAATGTGCAAGGGAACCCATGATGTTTTCGGCAGCCTCGAACTACTCGCGACGACACATAAATCAAGTCATGACAGTGTTGGTATGAAACTGTAGCGTACACCCATCCGCGACACAACGTATCGGGGGTGCTGAAACCCTAAAGTGCAGAAAACGGTCCCTTAAGAACTCCCCCAAGCACGTTTTAGCGACGGGGCGCGCCGAAACACGGACAACATTTTGACCCTTTACGACATACCCCAATTTGAGCAGCTTTGTGCACTCTCTGTGACATTTGTGATGGTCGCAGTACAGGGTTTCATTTTTGACGCCATATGACGTCAATGGCAAGTAAAGGGTTAATGAAAGTTGTACAGCATTGTTGGTGCATAATAGGATTCTCAACGCCAATTATATATTATATTGGTTTACGCCATGGTGTTCTCATGCATGCTCTACATACAGTGTACATACTGTGCTGTGTGTCCTAACTGTGCAGGAGAAAGATCCCATTGTTAGCAACAATCCTGATGTGCACTTTAACAAAGCAACGGTGAGTACTTTAAGTGAGTGTATATAATTATATGTGTGTATGTACCGTATAGCGGGTAATTTTCGAGGGCCATGAATTTCGCATAATTATAATATTTTCGAGGATAGCAGTTTTATTGTAATTTTGGAGCCCCACCTTCGTATATTGAACGTGCATTTTCGAGGTTTAAATTTTCGTGGCTTGGTTGAAATCCGCGAAAATATTGGCCCTCGAAAATTACTCGCTGTACGGTATGTATACCGGTAATTTGTGTTTCTCACAGATATGTGTACCTATTGTTGTGTTGTTGTGTCGTGTTGTCCATTAGACCTAACAGCTAAGGGATCACAAGGCCAGTATGACACATCTACTAAAAAATTTGTGCAAGGTCACTATTAATTGCGGGTACTGTTAATTGAGAATTTTGCGAATTTTGCGAGTGAGGTCAAAATCGCAGTATTATGTACCAGCAAATAATAATTTTCTTGACTTGATGGGTGCAAAGTGAATAAGTAATGGTGGTTTTTGGTTTTTGACAGCTGGGAAGCCATGTTGAGCTGCTTGCGAAGATTTCAGCTGGGAACCAAACAACGTTTAGAGTTGGCTTACCTTAGTCATTGAGTTAATTTCCAATAGGCAATTTTTTTCAGCCAATAAAATACCTAGCTATAGGCTATAGGCTAGCTATATAGGTATAATAATTATTATGTTTGTGTATTATGTTTGTGTAGAGCTCTATAACTCTTTTTGTGCAACCAGATGAATGGGGATCGTTCGGATCAATCTTTAAGGCTTCAGTAGACAATGCTCCTCCTAAATGTATGCAGTATATACACTGTAACCTAAAATTGGTTACCTCAGTTGCAAAATGCAATGCAAAATGCAACTGAGGAGCTAACCAAATTTAGGTTGAACGTTTTTTACAGTGTACTCACAAATAATTATATACTTACTCTGCATTTAGAGATTAGAGTGCATGTATTTTATACTCTATCTCAAAAACACAAATGCACATACACAGTATGTAGCTATGTTCAGGAGCACTTAAACCAATGGTAGCTACTGGGTTATAATTATAGTTGCTGCATAAGAAAGTGACCTTTCGACTTAGCCAAGTGCTATTCCAGTTGAAAGTAGGTCTGCTATGCTAAATTCCACAATAAGTACCTGTGTACATGACAGGGCCTAGCCTCCGACAAGAGTACCTCAATTAGAAATTAGCAAGGTGATTACGCAGCTATATTCACTGGCTGCACTTGACTGGAATAAACGAATACATCCGTATAATCTCCCACACATTAAACATGCATGCACAATGCCTCACTAATTGCTAAAATCGGCTA
>VSKX01005699.1_pt1 | contig 10263 bp, 11 predicted proteins | sample 4799481 | NCBI WGS metagenome assembly VSKX01 (sample SAMN12179537, study PRJNA552185) | sponge metagenome | biome: deep-sea hydrothermal plumes; feature: spots directly above weak diffusing fluid; material: sea water; isolation source: sponge from the Swan site of a hydrothermal vent ...
GAGCTAAGCTTACCTAACCAAGGCGCACACTGAACGCGCATTGGTGGGCGGTGCGTAGGGTACGGCGATAACCGCGCATGCGCAGATATTCCGTATCCACGTGGCTCACAGAGAGAAGCGTGGAACTGTCTTTCCGTCTCTCTTCGTTATCCACTTCTCAGTATTCAATCCAACGGAACCATCCATCCATGGCCACTATTGAATCAGCCACTCCTCCATCTTTCTCCACTGAACAACTAGCGTGGTTGGAATCCCACCCCACTGCAGTCCAGACACTGCGCCCTGGGACATCGACACAACACGAACCAGGTAAGCCCAGTAGCAACTTAGTTAGCGACGGCTCACGGCCGCCCACTACGGACGGCCCAGCAGCTTGGCCAGGTCGGCCTTACACAAGGCTTAGTGCCCGGCTATCCAGTCCGATAGCGCAGGCACGCACAATGTAGACTATCCATCCATGCCGATAGCGCATGGATAGCCCATAGCCACACCCACTCCATCCACTCCGATACTAGTAGTCCCTGGCTGCCACAATCCCTCCAATAGCCACACCCATGCTATCCACTCCGATAGCAGTAGTCCCTGGCTGCCACAATCCCTCCAATAGCCACACCCACTCTATCCATTCCGATAGCAGTAGCCCCTGGCTGCCACACCCACTCTATCCATTCCGATAGCAGTAGTCCCTGGCTGCCACAATCCCTCCAATAGCCACACCCACTCTATCCATTCTGATACTAGTAGTCCCTGGCTGCCACAATCCCTCCAATAGCCACACCCATGCTATCCACTCCGATAGCAGTAACCCACGACCACCTTTTTTTTCCTTTCCGATATAGCGGTAGTCTACCCCCCAGCCTATCCATTCCGATAGCGGTAGTCTATTCCCCCCCACGATAACCACACCCACTCTATCCAGTCAGATATAGCAGTAACCCACGACCAACCACCCTATCCATTCCTATAGCGGTAGCCTATCCCCCCAGCCTATCCATTCCGGTAGCGGTAGTCTATCCCCCCCCCGATAGCCACACCCACTCTATCCACTCCGATAGCAGCAATCCCTGGTCCCAGCCACACCCACCCTACCCCCCTGGCATACGCCATACCCAGTCACAGTAATCAAGTGTACTCCTCCCCCTCCCAGGCGAGAGCGCCCACCTCCCCCTCATATCACCCTCGACCCAACCAGGGCTCGATCTTCTGGCAGCAGCAGCCCAGGCTCTGGTAACGCCTACTCTGCCCCCACCACCACCACCGGATAACACAGCGGCACTACTGCCGGTGAAAACGGTCAAGAAAATTTTGAACCTCGAATTTGTGGACATGTCCGAAATCACCAGGGGCACACTGCCCGATGCCTCCCCTGGGAGACCCCAACCAGCCCGCCCACCCGTCCAGGACATCTCCCAATGGGTGGAGCGCTACACGCTAATGGCGGGGATCCTGACAACCAGGTTCCCCGAAAAAGCCCCCGAACTCTTTGCGTACTTGGGGGTTATCATCCGGGCAGAACGGAATTACCAGCCAGGCGCGTGGGTGGCGTACGACCGGCAATACCGCCGAAAAGCCCTGGCCAACAAGGACCTCAACTGGTCCAAAACAGATAGCACCCTCTATAACGAGACCTTCACGGGACGGGCAAAGACCATCCCACGGTGCGAGTTCTGCCTCAAAACTACCCGAAGAGGGGGGGGGAGGTGTGTATCAACTTCAATCAGGGTCGCTGCTCCGGCACGAAGGCCCAGCGTTGCCTGCGGGCTCACACCTGCCAAGGATGTCGGGGGACCCACCCTCTGACAGCTTGCCCTCACCGATCAGCGGACCCCAACAGGCCCCGGTCACCCAGGATGGCACTTCCACCATTCCAGCCCCCCTACGGTCAGGCCCACTACTGGCAACAGTAACCGGGCCCCTAAGGACACAGACCTTCTAGGACCTATTTAATCACGTTCAGTTGTGTTCCGGGACTAGCTTCCCCTAACTTTTTCTCATTGTTATGCCATCGTGCTTGTTATGCCATCGTGCTTCATTATTAAATCTTGTATAATTATAATTATTAATGTGGTGATAAATTATAATGGCATGTACTAACTCCACCATAAGGTGTGACGGCTCCTTATCAGAGCCATATAGTAAAACTATACACTATTTGACTATCGTCAACATCAATATCCCATGTGCCCACAACCCAGACACACCCTGGAAGCCCTACACGGCGGACCTCCTGGCACTGGACTACTGCCGTCCCATCCAGGAGTACGATTGCCCCCAACTCTCACAAATTCAAACGCCACTCATAATCCCATCATGGCAGCACGCTCTCGACACCCACCCAGACAGGGCATTTGCTAGGTACATAATCAACGGATTAACCCACGGTTTCCGAATCGGCTTCCGGCACGGGGCACCCCTCCACTCCGCCACAAGGAACATGCCATCGGCAATCGCACACCCCGAGGTAGTCACAACCTACCTCGAGAAGGAACAATCTCTGGGTAGACTATTGGTCTGGGTAGACTATTGGGCCCATACCAGCCCAGCAACCAGGCATCGCCGCCAATCCAAGTGAACCGCTTTGGTGTTATCCCAAAACGCCACAACACAGGCAAATGGCGCCTTATTACGGACCTGTCCTACCCACCGGCAGGTTGCGTAAACGAGGGAATCGAACCGGACTTATGTTCGCTGTCTTACACAACGGTAGACCAGATAGCAGAGCGGATACTCCACGTTGGAAAAGGGGCGCTGCTAGCCAAAGTGGATATCGAAGCAGCATACCGTCTCATCCCCGTCCACCCCGACAACCGCCCACTGCAGGCAATGACGTGGAACGGCTCCGTATTCATTGATCCCATGCTCCCTTTCGGGCTGCGATCGGCACCGAAAATCTTTAATGCTGTCGCAGACGCCTTGAACTGGCACCTTGAACAAATGGGCATTCCTGAGGTGTACCACTACTTGGACGACTTCATAGGCCACGACTACCTGGCAACATTAGAGAAGGAATGCCAAACACTGGGGGTTCCGCTAGCCGCACATAAAAGAGAGGGACCATCCACATCCCTCACGTTCCTGGGGATCGAAATCGACACAGTAGCTGGTCAACTGCGTCTCCCGTCAGAAAAGCTGGGGCGTCTCACCTCCACCGTCGCCCAATGGGATACCCGCAAGGCCTGCCCAAAACAACACTTTCAATCCCTCATTGGCCTCCTGAACCATGCTTGCAAGGTGGTCCGCCCTGGTAGAACGTTCCTTCGGCGAATGATCAACTTACTGACCACAACCAGAAGTTCGGCGCCAAAGACGGCCATCATTCGCTTAAACGCCGAGTTCAGGGCCTGGTGGTCTGAATTTCTGGCACAATGGAACGGGTCCTCCTTCTTCCTACCCCCCCAACACCTTACTCAACTCGCAGTCACATCAGACGCGTCAGGCTCCTGGGGGTGCGGAGCGTGGCACGGTCATACGTGGTTCCAAATACAATGGAGCGCTAGGGCCCAACCCCTCACCATTGCGGAAAAAGAACTAGTTCCCATAATCGTGGCCTGCGCTACATGGGGACCAACCTGGCGAGGACAAAGGATTAGTTGCTATTGCGATAACCAAGCAGTAGTAGCGTGCCTACGCTCGAAAACCTGGGACTGATGCATCTCATCAGAGGTCTGGCATTCATTGAGGCGTCCCTCAAATTTACCCTGTATCCGTTATACATTGATACCAAGTCTAACATTTTAGCTGATGACCTTTCCCGTAACCACATGCCTTCTTTCCACTCAAAGGCCCCTCTCATGGACAAGCACTGCACGCCCACCTCCCTCCCCCTCATGCACCTGCTACTGAACACCGCAGCAGACTGGACATCCTCCGAATGGCGCCCTCGGTTCAGCGCTATTTTCAGGCCGGCCTAGCCCCATCAACCCAAAAAACTTACACTACAGCGATGAAACGCTTTAATGAATTCTGTGTCAAATGTTTTATAACCGATCCTTTCCCTGTTACCGAGCTATTACTATGTTCATTGACCGCTCACCTTGCCGACAAGGGGTTAGCCCCACAGACTATAAAGACATACTTGGCATCAGTCAGAAACACCCAGCTGTCCCTGGGCCTACCGGATCCACGGGAGCAATCCTCATTACCAATTCTAAAGAGGGTCCATTTATAGAGGGTCCTCAAGGGGGTATCTACCTTATTGTTACTAGTAGTAATTTTGGCGATTTCAGATTTTTTTCGTACTAATTAATTTTTGGCGATTCGCACCAAATTCAAATTCAATACACATTAATTAGAAACGCGGACAAAAGGTTTTATTAACACGGACAAAATTTAGCGATAATCACGAAATCTCTAAAATAATTAGTACCCGTTTTTAATAGTAACAATAAGGTAGTTGTTTGTGCATTGGTCGATGTACTGTATGCGACACAATGAGTAAACTTTAATAAGGAGATGTCTTTGTATGGGAGAACCACAAACAACTCACCCTGGTTGAATGACTTGTGGATTAGAGGCCGACATTGGTGGTTCAGCTTTTAACAGAATCTGTGTCTCAACAAATGACGTGCCCGAGACCATAACAGAATCGTCAGCAATGTTCATTTGCATATCAAACTGTGTGTATGTATGCAAGAGATACCGTATAGCGGGTATAATTATTTCGAGGGTATAAATTTTCTCGGATGGACCTCTACAAACGATTTCGCGGATTTTATATTCGCGGAATCACTATTTTCGTATTGAACACACCCCCTACATTTTAAATATTCGTGGGTATAAATTTTTGTTGTACACGCTTCATCCGCGAAAACCGCGAACATTTATACCCCCGAAATATACCCGCTATACGGCATGCATGCAGCTGTATCTACACACTCACTGAAAATCCTGTGAATTAAGTGTATAGCAGACAGTATAACTATCTGCCCGTGATCTATACAAATATACTTTAATTCACAGGATTTTCATTAAAAACCTCAATTTACCCACAACAGGTTGCCTAGCAGGAAATGAGACAACGACAACACAAGACTTACATCATGCTCATTGGCTTTGTTCATGTCTGTCTTTTGGTGCAAGTCACTGGGGGAAGTGGTGAAGGTCAATGTATCAGAGAGTTGAGTAGGACCAGTAGCAGTCGTGTTGTACGATGCCTGTGTGTGTGTGTGTGTGTGTGTGTGTGTGTGTGTGCTGTGCTGTGTGTGTGTGCTGTGCTGTATGTGTGTGCTGTGCTGTGTGTGTGTGTGCATGCGTGTGTGTGTGTGTGTGTCTGCTGTGTTTAGTATGCGTTACGGCCTGTGGAGTACATGTATGTGTGATGTTGTGTGATGTGTGTGTGTGCATGGTAATCCAAGTCATCTAGCTATGTACAAAAGCAAAGAACAGCACAGCTAAACCCACAGACATTCATTTCCTTACAGAAACCTGCACAGTGCAGTGATGCACCTAGCAACCATGGCTTCTCTGTTGCCAGCTCTTGGTATTTGCGTGCTTACCTTTCTCTTTCTTCTCTTGTACAGAGAACAGCAGCACAGAGACAAGCAGCAACACAGCAGAGAAGCCAGGAGCACAGTTCCACCCACTGCAATACCTGCAATGGCCTCAACACTCAACACCTCATCTTCCATATCAGTAGTGTTGGTCTGGGGGGAGGGAGATTAGTAAACATTGCAGGTTTGGGTGTGACTGCATGGGTGACTACGACTATAAAATACTATACGCACAATATACAATGTGGAGTACACTATGTCATAATTATAATTATCATACTTTATTTGTTTTGTGTGGAGGGGGTGAATATTTATGCAGCTTCGGGAAGTGTACATCAATCAGTTCATTTCCAAGCAATTAAGATGTAATACAATCTTTCACTTAAACCTAGATCTTTAGCAAAAATAAGCCGTCAGTTTCAAGTTCCTGGAAATGGAGTCCAGGCACACTCTCTCTATCTAGACACAATGATCTACATTTGACTTATCGTAAAGGTTTTGTTTTAGCTACACGGTCACCAGTACGGTAGTAGCTAATGATATACACAGGTACGTACTACACAACTAACTAATTCGTAAGAGATGTAGCTACTAAAGCAAGCTGCACCGCTGTTCCTGTTAGATTAGCAATGCATCACCACATTTTGAATCACTTAACACAGCTATCACCATGACACGTACACTCGCTTGTAATACGTACACTTTATGAATGTGTAGCTGCTATATACTGGTAACAGAGGATAGTATTTGTCTTGCTACAGAGGGCCAAAAACCACAGTACATGTAGAAGCTAGCCAGGTCCTCAAGCATGCTACTTGTGTACTGTGGTCTTTTGTGCCTGTGGTTTTTGGCCCCCTGCATGTTGCAAAGCAAATGCAATCCTTCTCTGTACCTCACTGCACAACACACTTTGAAAACAAGCACCACATGATAATATTCAGAGGCTATTATATTGCATGCTAAAGGAGCTGAGTGAGTGTATTGGGCCGGCCATAGACAACAGACAGTGTTACACTATGTAGTACAGTATTACTGTAATAGTATGCAGCTAGCTGTCTGACTCTACAATTATTACATGTACCAAATATACAAGCATTCTAGATTCTACTACTACAGATCTACTATACTATGAAAATTAGGATTCTTACTTGTGCAGCACCTGTAGAGCAACATAACAGCTGCAGGGAGAGTGCAGCTACAAGGGAACACACACCACCACCGACTCTGGACAGCATCTTGCTTTCTTTTTGTTTCTCTAGCATGAATCTTGGACATGGGTTTGTGTGGGGGTAATAATTACCACATCCTGTCAATCAAGTTCTCAGTTTCCTCCCCCCAGTGTCAGAGGCTTCATGAATACAGTGTTTTAGCCATCATTGTGTGTGTGTGCAAACAGCACAGGCCATCAAAAAGATGTCACTCCAGATTTAGCTACCATTTTTTACAGACATTTCCAGGTTGCTTGTATATATCCCACTGGCAATGTGCAATATATTATGCAATGTGCAATATCTACTATTCTAGTAGGTTTGTAATGTTAGATCAAAGGTAGTTCTAGCTTCATGCATGATTCGTGGGTTTGTGCATGGTTGTCATTGCACATTGCACACATAGGCGGTGGGACAACCAAACCAATCTGAAAGTCTCTGTAGATCAGATGGTACCAGGAGTGCGAAGACACTCCTGATGTTACATCGGCATGCATATGTGAACCAATTAAGATAAGCATACACACATGATGCACATGAGAGTGTACATGGAATGCCATGTGTGATCATGGACACTGAGCATGTATTTTCAACTTCCACTTGAAGAGGGTATAAAAAGCATACAGATTTTCTGGCAGTTTAATGTGATTTCTGTTCTCCTAAATCCAAGATATATCATCCTTAGTATAACCCTCCAATTATCATAATTATCAAGATGCCTACTCATACGGTTAAAGCTACTATTCCTGCTCAAGCAAAGACAAAAAGACAAAAAAGATCCGTACCAGCTGCTGCTGCACAGCGTAAGACAGACAAGCAACCTCTGGGGGCTACGAAAAAAGAAGATTGCACTTTAAACAAAACCAGAATTATACAACGACCTGCTTTGGTTATGAGAAAAGAGAACGAAGAGTCGAAAAGAATATTCCTAAAAGCCGTCGCTACTAACAGTACAGTTTCTAAGAAATTGGAGAATCCCCGAACATATTCTGTCTCCACCATTGCCACTGCTCAACCCCCGGCCCGGGCCTCCTCTCATCACCAATCATCCATGCTCACGATAGTTGAAGGCAAAACACTTTTGCCTGATCTCGTAACAGATGTGATCCAGGTGACTCGAGTAAAGTCTGCTGCACCAAAGATGGTTGTATCTCTACCCGTGACTCCCAAGATGCCAGACTGTTACTATGATCCAGACTTGGGGACTGAACAAGATCCTCAGTTGTGCATGGAGTATGCCAAGGACATTTATAGTCATCTACTCCAAATCGAGAGGAAAGACGTCTATCAAATCGATGCGGGATATTTAGTTTCGAGGCAGTTCACAGTGAAGCCGCTTCATCGCTCCATTCTTGTTGATTGGCTCATTCAAGTGCAACAAAGGTTCCATCTACTCACTGAGACTATGTACCTGTGTGTGGACATTTTGGACAGAGTAATTCAAGTAAGTTGTGCATGCGTTGTGCATGCATTCTAGGCTCATTAATTTTCTGTGTGCATGCTTATTTAGCCTTGGGACCAGGCCCCGGGAAAAGAGATTCCCTACCCGTGGCCTGGTCCCGAGGCTAATGCTTATTAGTAGATGCCATTATACTTGTTTATACAGGTGGAACCCACTATTCCCAAGAGAAAACTGCAATTGGTAGGAGTGACAGCTCTGTTTATTGCCAGCAAGTTTGAGGAGATCTACCCACCACAGTTGTCCGAGCTTGTGTACCTCACGGATGGCACATACACTGTCAACGAAGTGCTGACTAATGAGATCTATATTCTCCAAAAGCTCGACTACCAATTGAACAGACCGTTCCCTCTCCATTTCCTTCGGAGGTACTCGACAATCATGGGGACGACAACGAAAATACACCAGCTGGCAAAGTACATTCTGGAGCTCTCTATGCTCGATCACCTCTGCTCCAGTCTGCTGCCGTCAAAACGAGCAGCAGCTGCCTTGCTTCTTGCTGCTGGCTTATTGGCGCCTAGCAAATCACCGTTTGGACTCTGGAAGCAAAGTATGGGATACACCACCAAGTATAAGTGTACCGATTTTGATGAAGAGAAGCTCAAATTGAAGAAAGCTCTGCGTGATGGTCATGGTAGCCCCAGGATGACTGCTATTAGGAAGAAGTATCGAGACAGTGTTCTATCCAGTTCCAGCACTCTAACCGCTCTGACTAGACTCTGAGTATAAAAGGACATGTAACTATGGAATATATAGCTAAAACTGTATGTGTGTGTGTGTGTGTGTGTGTGTGCATTAATTACCATGATCCAATATAAATGTGACAACAGAAAATGTAATTATACCGAGGGTGTAGCGCAAAATGTAGAAATGTTCCATTAATGATCTTTGCCCAAAAGCCAAAAGAGATGAACCCTTTTCCCATTCCCACCTCAGCTGCTACTGTCCCTGCTGTAGCAGCACCCCAGAGTCTAGTACACGGTGGAGAGGGACTGGCAACCATTCCCGAGATCACTAAGATCAGAGAGCTAGCAGAGCAAATACGCCAAAGATGCTCACATTTACCAGGACAACCACAAGCTGCTAATTTCCAGGTAGCTAGCTGCATGATGTACAGTATCGCTCATGTGTGTGTGTGTGTGATGCTCCCCTTGTCCTCACTAGGTAGTCCAGGCTGAGGAGCTCACCAAGAAACTGAAGGAGGTTGCTGAGCGGTTGCAAGAAGCAGTCAAACGTAAGTCGCCTATATTCATCATTGCCTAGGGGCTAGTGATCCAGTATTCATTAGTGTTTTCTCCCAAATTTTGTAGTGGCGTCCCTCTTACATGTCTCTTCGATATTTGCAAACATTTTCGTCTCTTCCCATCATTTGTAGACCATGTTGAAACCTCGTATCTTACACACACATGCAGCTTTCTCTCTGGGCGATGTGAAGGGCCAGTTAGAGGAAGTGGCTTCCCGACTGGGACTCAAGTTTGAGACCCAACATTCTTCTCAGACACATACCTACAGTTTCTTTATCATCAGTGATGCCTTCTTCTCTGAGGTCTGTTGCCAGGGCAGTGGGACTGTTACCACTGTTCGCCTGGTTCAAGCCTCAAGTCAGGTAACTGACTCGTTCCGTCTATAATGACACGTGCTGCATGGTAGAGTTGTGCTATTTTTGACGGAGCATAACTTGTGCAATAATTTTATAGTTCTCTTTTGTTAGTGTATTTGTTGGTGTATAAAATAGCCCAATTCTGACAATTTCACCATCTATAATTTATAGCTCACACTTTTTTCTAAAAAATTGGCCCATAATAAAAGAACTCACAATCTAAACCTGAGTTATGAAATTAAATGTTTTTCAGTGTTGTGTGTACGTAAATGTAGCCCCTCCCTCCAGACTCCACAGTGCCTATTGACATGTATGCATGTGTTCTATAATAATAGGAGGAATCTGAAGTGCTCTGTAAGCACTTGTGCGATCACGACTATGCTCAGTTTGAGTGCCATCTTCAAGCACTGGCTGACTTTTACAAGCAGGCCAGTAGTCAGGCCGACTTCAATGGAATGTACGGGGCCATGGTGGCCATAGAGAAGGAAGTGATGAACATCTGTGACA
>VSKX01090615.1_pt1 | contig 10262 bp, 2 predicted proteins | sample 4799481 | NCBI WGS metagenome assembly VSKX01 (sample SAMN12179537, study PRJNA552185) | sponge metagenome | biome: deep-sea hydrothermal plumes; feature: spots directly above weak diffusing fluid; material: sea water; isolation source: sponge from the Swan site of a hydrothermal vent ...
ACACAGTTGACCTCTGTGACCTTTAATTGCATATTTTGGTCATAGTCTTTTTTGATCATGTGCCATGTGGACCACATCACGGAGGCCAAAAAGAGAATTAGATCTGATTGATTATGACCAAAATATGCAATTAAAGGTCACAGAGGTCAACTGTGTCCACCCTCCTCTGCAAGCAGCCCCACCCCCTCACAGGGCAGGGGATTTATTTTTTAGGGGGGGATAAATTTCTCCTCGGGTATGTCAGCAATATTATCGGGGGTCAGCTGCAGAGATCCACCCACAGCCTCCCCATGCATGAAGCAGACACTCCCCCATGTCGCTTACCTTATTGCTAGCTAGCTGAATATAGACTAATTTTATTTGTCTGCAAGAATTATCTATTTGTCTATTGTTATAGGTAGCTAAGAGATGCTGAGGCATACAACTGAAGCAAGATAATACTTGCATACAACTGAAGCAAGATATACTAGCTAACCGGTTAACCGTGCTGGAACTACCGTGAATACAAATGGAGCTACCTTGTAAAAAGCCTTGTTGTATCAATGCCTGCAAATGCAACCTTACAACTATGAACTATACAAGAACTAATTCTATATTAAAGTGGAAACCATTAACGGTCATTTTTGTTCTGTTTCTCTGTCTCTCGAGTGTCCATGGAGATTCACTGTCTAGCCCTGTCAGTTGTACGTATGCTAACTCTACTTGTCAGTCTTGCGATGGTGTTTGTACGACTAGTAACCAGTTCTACTCACTACTGCCCAAATCATGCAGCTCTGCAGGAATGGTAAGCCATGCACAGTAGTGGCTCACCTCTATGAAGCATGGATGCTGTCTGCTAATCATTAATTGGTCACCTTTAGAAGTGACATTTTGTCAGTAGTTAAATGGTGTTCTGTGGTATATCTTAATTGGCTGTAATGATTAATTTAATAGCCAATGGCCGCTCGTTGAAGCCGGTGACTGTTAATATATAGACTACTTGCAAGTATAGATCATTCTCAGTTGAAACGTTCTCAGTTGAAATGTTAAATGTTTGTGGTGTGTTAACACTTGTTGGAATGCTGTACTATGTGGTCTAATACAGTCGCTAGCCTACTGAATACTCATGTTTGTGTAGGCAGGGGTGGGAGAGACTGATAGTATTCCTAACACATCTGTACTGCACTAATTACCATGACCAACTCTTCCTGCAGATGCTGATGTTTTCCAACGAATCTCACCCCAATAGAACATCCACTTCTGTTTCGTTTGACGGAATTCAGAGCTTCACACCTCCTAGTGAACTACTGCCCCCTTCAGGCCAGATCAACAATGGCTATACGATATCTTTGTACTATAGGGAGTTGGCATTGTCAGGGTGAGTACGAATGGATTATTTTTTCATGTGATGAAATTTGATATGTAATTATTATCTCAATATTCTATAGGACTTTACTTGAGATTGTTCTCGGAGGGAGATTGACCATTCTTCGCTATGACAACGATAGTAATTTACTGTTAAACAACGTGACGGTTTTGATGAATGGGGATGATGCCGGAGTATGGAAAACAGTGCACGTGACTTCACAGCCAGCTGCAAACATTACCGTGTATTTAGACACTGGAGCAGCCCAGACTAGCTTTGAAACTTCTGTTGAGTTATCAACTACCTCCATTGACTCTGTAACTATTGGAAATGGCTTTACCGGTTTCATGCAAGACTTGCGAGTATATACTCCTGTATTGATGAGTGAAGGTAGTCAGGTCGTGGTACCTAATGAGGGGGCCTTCCTGCCACAATGTCTTTGCCCCCCTGAACTCGATCCCTTACAGAGCAGCTGTGTTAACACTACCAGCACTGTCCCTAGGTGTGTGTATAGCTACATATAGTTGTATTGTCAGCTGTGCATGATATGGAGGGCATGATCATCTTACTGGGGGCTGTAGCTTTTTATGTAAAGTACATTTCTTGCCACCTTTTTCTGTGTGAGTGTTATGCGATATAGGTTATTAAATATCTAGTCTAGTACGTGTCATTGGTGTCTTGTAATGCATGCACACACTACGATGTACTGTGTTGTTGGCAGCTTGACCTTGTTAGGAAGTACTGAGAGTATTTACGAGCTATTGGCACCATCTCTATAATATTCATGAATCATTTGCTGTCTATACTAGTTAGTGTACAGTGCTAATGTACTATATGTCCCAGCACATAATTATGTGCTGGGAGAAATGGTCCGTGACAATGTGTCATGATTATACCACCTGATCCTACGTATCTTTACACATGCAGATATCGACCTCAGTCTCGAGTGTCCGATTTCATGGCTGATACTACTGATGGTACATCCTGGTTATCCAATCAGGGAGTAACACCTGTTACAGTGACGCTAGGCTTTGCTATGGCCACACCCCTCTCTAAGGTCTTCATCACATTCACCACGGACCTGCCCAATCGTACAGTGTTGGAGTTCCGCAGGAGCAGTAGTGATAACTGGCTGCCTTTACAATACTTTGCACTGAACTGTACTGGTAGCTTTGGATTGAGTCCCAATGAACCGTAAGTTATTTGAGGGGTTCTCCTAACTTTAATTTGCTCTACATTAACTATAGCTCACAGTATAAGTAATCAACAATTGGAGCATTTTGCCCACCAACGTTCAGCATTCGGATATTTAGCAGCTAACTTTCAGATTCTATAATTTGAGTTAGGAAAATAATAAATAATTCGTGCATTCAATAGCTCTTTCGTACGCTTTTAAAACTATTAATAATACCGTAATAGCGGGTAAATTTTGTGGCACTAAATTTTCGTGGTTCTCCAATTGTTCAATTCGTGGGTCTTGTTTTCGTGGTTGCTGCAGATTGAAGCTACACCTTCCATGATTAGCAATGCGCGAGTTTCGAGGGCGACTTATATTCGTGGGTGAAAGTTTCGTTGCCTTGATCTCAACCACGAAAACCACGAAATTTAGCCGCCACGAAATTTACCCGCTATACAGTATGTATTTACATTGGGGACTTTTTTGGTGAAAAAACCATATGGAAAGTGAGTGAAATTGTCAAAATCAGGCCGTTTTAATTTTTGTAAACTACACAAAGTTTTTTAGAGGCTTTCCGAAAATCTTAAAATTATTGACCTCCGACGAAGTTCTGACCTTAACAAGGACATATGGCTCTGTCCTCTTCGATGCCCTTGTTGAGAGGTTTCCCTGTATAATAATAACTATTATTATAATTATGGTGAAAATATGTAATAGCTAATGGTTATTTTGAGCCCGTCAAAAGTCTGCGATCTAAACACCATGTGATGATACGCTTTTGCAATATTTGACTATTACCAGTACAGTCACTCATCCGTGACTGTTATGATACTGCTAACTACCAAAAGGCCATGGTTTACAAAACAGTATACCTTGTTCACTAGGAGTGGTGATTAGGTACTCCCCAGTGGCATTGCCAGTATGCTAGAAATGCTCACACGCTATATATCATGTTACACATTATTATTATTACTGACTGACCATGTGTACGTTCATGCATGCACTGCAGGCCTGCTACCTCATACAATGCTACCTGTGTAGAGTACAGTACTACTTCAAGGCAGCTGCAGTTCTATGTAAGTTTTGCTACCATACCACGGGTAGCGCAAGACATTTTTGTATGGTGCAAATTTTTCGTCCATGTGGCTGCGTACAACAGTTAAAACATACGTTTGCATTCACATGTACTACTAGAGTCTTTCCGTATGACAATTTAGAGTTCAATACCTCTGTATATGAAATTTTCACCATGCAACGAAAATTTCCCACTATACGCATATTGCATTTACACTGTTACTATGGTCAAATTGATTTGAGTTGATCCCAGTAAGTGGACAGAATGTGGCCAAAAATGCAGCTAACTTTGACTGGTAGGTAATCTCATTTTGAGATAATAGTTAGAAGAACTGTTTAACTACAAGACTAATAGTTCGAGAAATAGAAGAAGTGGTAGCCAAGAAAGTGAGGGCTCAACTCAAATCAATTTGACCGTATGGCATGTTGATCCATCTACTATCTCTCTCTTCCTGACGTACAGTTGGCTGGCACTAACGAGACGTTACGACCACTACCGGGAAATACTGACACTTCATTGGACGCTTATTTTACTGCCAGTCAGCTCCGACTGACAATGACGGGTTTCCATGGTTCCTCAACAGCGTACGGTATCGAGGATATCCGTGTGTGTGAACTGTTCTGCTTGGATCTGAGAAACAGCTGCGACCAATCATGCATGACAATAGCTACACCTACCACCTCAATAATGACCGCAAGCGACGAAAGTATCGCTACATCCTCAAATGTTGCTGAAATTATTGCCAATACTCCAACTATGGCCACAAGCGTGACAGTAACATTATCATCAATGATCACAACAACCTTTATAATGGCAAGTCCCACTCCAACACCAGATGATTTTGGTTCAGGTTCTGGAATGACTCCATTCTTTAGCGAGTCGACTCCATCTCCCTCTGTTGGTGGTGTGTCCGAAATATTGGCCACACTCTCCGTAACTGTTATTCCAACACCCTCACAAGCAGCTGCCATCAGGAGCTCTACACTTGCCTTATCTGATGTCACCAGCTCCTTTGACTTGTCTCCCACACTCACCACTGCCATTGTCAATGTTAGCTTGATTCCATCTACAAGTGATGTATTCGTGACTCCATCAGCAAGAGTTGTATTTGTGTTTCCATCAGCAAGTGATGTATTTGTGACTCCATCAGCAAGTGATGTATTTGCAAATGCTACAAGCAGTAGTAGAGAATTGTTCACACCGTCACAATCAGTAACATTATCATCAATGATCACAACAACCTTTATAATGGCAAGTCCCACTCCAACACCAGATGATTTTGGTTCAGGTTCTGGAATGACTCCATTCTTTAGTGAGACTCCTGTGGCTGTTACCTCTGTCGAAAGTGTGTCAAGCTTTGCCACACCCTCTGTAACCGTTGGCAACTCGACCTCGCTAACAATTTCTACAACTTTAGAATCTATAGCAAGAAGTTCTGTAATGCTTCAAAATAGTTCTGTGACATCTTTCATTGGAGCAACGTCATTTGTAACCACACCCATTATCACACCCACCTCAACAGTCGTAACATTGTTGCCAGTAATTTCAACGCCCATCCAATCGTCTGTCAGAATAACCCCCACTCCCACACCAGATGATTCAGGTTCTGGAATGAGTCCGTTCTTCAGCGAGACTTTGTCTGCTTCTGTTGGTGTTGTGTCCTCAATATTAGCTACACCCTCTGTAACCATTGGTAACTCGACAGTATCAATAACTCCTACAGCTGTCACTCGTACAAGCTCTGTGCTGTTAGCAAATGCCTCCTCAAGCGTTGACGCTACTCAAAATGTATCTGGTACTATGGTAACACCCACCCCCTTTATAGAGAGTACCTCTATTGTCACAGCCAATGCAAGTTCAGCAATTATTACAGAACAAGTTACACCATCACAATCAATGACGACCTTTACAATGGCAACTCCCACTCCAACACCAGATGATTTCGGTTCAGGTTCTGGAATGAGTCCGTTCTTCAGCGAGACTCCTGTGGCTGTTGGTTCAATAACTCCGACCCCTTCAGCCATTAGCAGTAGTACAGCTGTGACCACACCTACTTTATCAATCTCCCCCTCCTCTGTACAGCCATCCGTGGGTGTGGCCAACACTAGTATAGCTACACCTTCTCTGTCAGTAGGCAACTTCTCAACCGTACAAGTGAATGCTACGAGTACTATTATAATAATCTCCACGCCTTTGCTCAGCTCCAGCATAGTTGCCATGCCTACACCTAGCCCCACCCCCTGTCCACCCCCTGCTAATTACTCGAGACTAAGTCCCATTGCTCCTATTACCGTGGCAATAGAAGGGATGGGATTTATAACGGAGTCGATACAAAGCCAGAGTGAGGATGGCTTGAACTACACTACAACCTACGTTGATCTAATCTCATCACTAGAGGGAACAAGAGAAATAACAGCATCGCTAGGAGGGCTGGTAGGTGTGGCCAGTCTTGCCGAGAACCATCCCAGTCTCCCTGCGAATGTCCAGTGTGCAGTCAATAGGGAGACGGTTTGGCCCGATGAACCGGTCGTACGAGTTGTGGGGCAAGTGAGGGATGCGGTACACAACACACTGACTGATATTGATATTGAGATTAAGATTGCAACAATTGCTGTTGGCAATTGCTCAGCTTCTAAAGGAGGTGTATGTTCTATTGACCTTGACCTCTCCACGTTATTTACTGACACTCTTACTGATGTATCTTTAGAGGTGTCTGTGCCACAAGGGACAGCTGTACCGTGTCTCAGGAGGCTAAAACTTATGCCACGCGTAAATCAGACATTGCAGAACAACGTGTACATGGTGCTACCTCAGCGACCAATCAAATTGCAGGAAGCAATATCGATAGAAATATACGCCACTTTTGATATCCGCCTGTTTACATTCAGTTTCAATTGTGATGTCGATGGCGCTATAGTAACGGAGACCAACTCTCCCTTCACATGGAGCAGAATCGCTAGTTTCCTTAACGACGATCAAACCAACATATCCGTTACCGGCTTCCGAAATTATGATAAAGCTAATACCGGCTCAACAGGTTTTGCAGTAGAGCAGCTGCTCTCTTTGAGGCTAACCAACGTTACCAGTGATGTCACAATACGATGTGAGGTCCTACGGCTCACGCAAACAAACCTTGATGACCTGAGGCTACAATATCCCTTTGTGCGTGTCGTGGGTCTAGACAACACTAGTACAACAATGGGCCATTTGACGCTACGATCTAGCCCCCCTGCAGTGGTTGCCCTGTTCCCATATACCCCCCACAATGAAGTGGTTAATATCGCCCCTCTCACTAGAAAAACTTACTATTACCCAATCACAACTCTCGCTCTAACCGAAGATGGTCGACTGACAAATTTTGCCATAGAAACATGCTTGAGCGATGCCATGATTGTTCAAGTGACTAATAATTGTTCACATTTCTTTTTCAATGGCTCTGAAATAGGCGGAGCTTTGAGGTCAGAGGTCACATTGCTTGTCGGCAGTGTTAACGTGAGCCTACCCATCAAGATTTGGCATGCCTCTCGTAATGTTAATATAACAACCGACGATACAGAGCTCAATAGAATACAATCATGCTGTAATGTGACGGGTTATCAACGTACACAGCTGTCCATGTGGGCGGAGCTTAGCTCAGAGGGTGGTGGACAGTCCCTTCGTGTGAGCGTTACTTCACTGCTAGCTTCATTAGTGGTCGTCGAGGACCCCTCTATTGCTATGGTTACAAAGAATGGCGTTGTGATAGGGATACAAACCGGGAACACTTCTCTCTCGTTGCTGGGGGTATCGCTACCGGTAACCGTATCAGATGACTACGTAGTCCCCACCTATCTGGATATATTTGCATTGAGCGGAGTGTCCGTCACCAGGGGCAACGGTGTGGTGACCGTGTCACTGAAACAAGACTTTCAATACGTAAAATCGAACTTATCGCTAGTGGGCGTGGTCCAGTTCAGTGATGGCCACACCCACACAATCACGGACCAGGATAGCATTGACTGGACGATTGCCCTGCCTGCTAGCAACGTCAGCAATAGCAGTTATGTATTTTTAGATCCTGTGGACATGTTCCAAGTGACAGCTGTATGGCACAACAATGGAGGAGACAATTGCTTCAGCTTAACTGAGAACATGGCATACTCGCCGGCATTAGAGATCCCCACACTCACAGGAACACTCTCCTCTCCCGTCCTCACGCCCATACATGACCCCTCAACTCTGGCCGGTGTACCCACGGCTATCACCTTTACGGCTAGTCTGAGCTACAGCGGTAATGTTATAGTGGACGTTACTGAACTAGTAAACGTGTCCACTGGAGAAGGGCTGACTCAGCAAAACGGTACCGTGATGATGAGAAACATGGGAGAGTGTGAGTCGACCAATCAGATTTCACTACAGTACACACTAAGTGGGGAGACGCTCCAGGAAACACTAACGGTACAGTGCCTCTCAGCTCAGCTGTTGGTTATAGCTAGACCGCTATACGGCCCTGATAATGTCACCATGACAGAGATTGCCGAGATAGGGGACAGCGGTGTGTACCAAAGTGTGTCTCTAAAGGCATTCCTTCGCTACGACAACAGCACAGAGGAGGTAGTGACACAGCTGGTACAACTGACTCATAACGACAGCACTCTACGTAGTAACGTCCTCACACTCTCTGCTGCCGACAGTGACATATCCACGGTAACGATAAACGGCTACGCTATAGCTAACGAAAATATTGTGTCTCAAGAACTCATTCTTACTGTGTTGGAAACCTCTCGGAGAGTGAGAGAAATTAACAGTATTACTATAATGTCAGGTTCAAACGAGACCAATGTTTATCATCTGGATTGTTCCGTTACCCTTGACGATGGTAGCCTACTGCCGCACACGTTTGATAGCGGTGAGCGTCTCTATGGCAACCTGGTAAACTTCTCCATCGACGACCCCAGGGTGCAACAATCGGGCCTGGGGGAAATCCGATTATCCGCTAACTCTGACTTTACCATAGTGGCCACCGCTGGAGAAAAATCGTCTTCTGAAAAGTTTATTGGCAATTTAGAGCCAGAGGTGAATGGGTTTGACGTGGGGAACATTGTAGGATCCCCTGTTCCCGAGCAAGTGGCAGGGAGCAACTTCACACTCCCACTACGGTTCAATATCCCTGATAATCGGTTGGGCGTGTACGAGATTGAGGTAGAGTACCAGTCAAACCAGTCTGACGACTCTCCCTTGAGTCTGATGTACGTTACTCAGGGCAACAATTGGCTTAACGGGTCGTTGTCATATATGGCCCAGGATGACCGGACAGTCCGGTTTGGCGGGGTGCTGAATGGCGGAGCAGGAGGCTTGCTGGAACTAGCTCAGCTCACATTCCAAGTGCTAGAAGTTCCTGGATTGGTTAATCTCAGTGTGGGTGTGGCTTATCTCTCGGAGGCCAGTGTCGGCCTAGATAACATCTCATACAGCAAATCATTTGCAGCTAGTCAAGTGCAGTTCATGGTGACAGGAAGTGAACAGAACAGAAGAAGGCGGAGTGTTGATGCTGACTCCACTCACTCTACAAGAGAGCGTCGTTCTAATGTTCAGGGGTCAAGGTTCGATCTAAATGGTGATAGCTGCGTCGATTTGCGTGACCAGTATTTGCTGTTGGAGTACCTGGCGGCTGAAGTGTACAACTTTACGTCCCCCCTAGGGAAGCGGGTTGAGGAGGTCACTGGAGACCTGGGGACTGTGGATATAACAGCCATTGGTGAAATTGAGAGAGAGGCTTTGGATCTCACTTTCACTGCCAGTTTCAATCCTTATTTCCAACAGACGGTCGATAACAGAAGTGAAATGTGTGCGCTTGTTATAGAGGGGAGTGTTGTTCGAGTGGGAGGAGGGAAAGTACCAAATGACGGCACAGTGCGAGTAGGTGTAGTGTTTTCTTCAGACGACAGTCAGTTCCAGTCCGAGTTTGATGCGTTTATTGGAAGTGAAGATATATCTAGAGATACCTCTCCCTATGGTGGATTGAAGACTGTTTCTTTTGAAACCAATGAGAACGGCACTGCAGAGTTTAAAATTATTCGCCCGGGGAACTTCAGTATCTCATTCAATCTCTCCCTAGTGTTGCTGGTGGAGGTAGGGTTGAGTAGTGGCAGGTTCACACTGTCCACAGTGACTAGTATCAATGCAAATATAGAGGGCTCTCGTTCACTGACTAATGTCAGCCAATCATGCTCTCGACCCTCTACTAGTACTGTACCACCTACACCAAGCATGACCCCTTTGTCGAGCATGGCCCCTTCGTCGAGCATGGCCCCTTCATCAAGCATGACCCCTTCATCAAGCATGACCCCTTCGTCGAGCATGCCTTCGTCGAGCATGGCTCCTTCATCAACCATGGCTTCATCATCAAGTGTTGTATTTGTGACTCCATCAGCAAGTGATGTATTTGTGTCACCATCAGCAAGTGATGTATTCGTGTCGCCATCAGCAAGTGGTGTATTTGTGAGACCTTCTGCAACTGATGTATTCGTGACACCATCAGCAAGTGATATATTCGTGACTCCATCAGCAACTTCGTATAGCTGTCTATCAACGCCAGCAAAAAATCCAGCTCCACTAGTCACAAAGTGAGTATAGTCACGCAGCGTGCGTTGTGATGGCAATGCTATACACTTTGACTCGCGTAG
>VSKX01055812.1_pt1 | contig 10248 bp, 8 predicted proteins | sample 4799481 | NCBI WGS metagenome assembly VSKX01 (sample SAMN12179537, study PRJNA552185) | sponge metagenome | biome: deep-sea hydrothermal plumes; feature: spots directly above weak diffusing fluid; material: sea water; isolation source: sponge from the Swan site of a hydrothermal vent ...
CACACACAGTTTACACTTGCTTACAATTAGTTTGAATTATACTCTGCATCAGGTGTATTCTGAACACACACGCACACACACACACACACCCACATGCACGCACGCACGCACGCACGCACGCACGCACACACACACACACACACACATACACACACACACACACACACAGGTAACAGACCAGCAACCGGCCTATTCTAGTGGAGTGAGAGTAGGGGAAAGAGGAGAGAAAGAGGGTAAAAAAGGAGGATGCTGCTAAAACTGTCAGTGCATGTTGAAACTGATTGAATCTTTTAACACCGCTTTTTTCCTGTCATCTCAAACTGTTGTATATTATGTGTGTAGGAAAATCTAATAAGTGCACTGTACTGTATAGCTTTATTTTGTTTCTGCCTTTCTGAAATTTAATTTTTAATGTGTCGAGTTTGAATGTTCGTTACTTTATCTAGGTGTGTACTTTCTACGTTATGTATTTTATTGTGTTGTGTGCATTCACAACGATATCTTCATTCAAGTTCTTGAATACAGTTTGTAGCCCATGATCGACTAAAGGCTGGTTTATAATATGACGTTAGACCCGACTTAGTGTCAAACGTCAGGAAATGCTCGATTAGAATAATGTTCTAATCTAGCGTAACGTCAGCATTTTGACGCTAGTGTCATAATTATTATAAACCAGCCTTCAGGGGTCAAATTGATTTGAGTTGAGCCCATGCAGGAAGTATTGTGAACATAGTAAATTTTGCCTTTCTGTCCTAGCTACAATGAAAATAGTTAACTTTTGATTGGTGATGGAGAGATTATCTTATTGTAGAGGTATCATTGAACAATGGAGAATGTGCCACTTTTTTGTCGTGGGGGATTAGCTATATAGGGGGATTGCCTTGCATGTAGGCCTATACTACACTACTATTATAGGAGGTTCCACTGTCACAGTAATAGCTATAGCTATATAGGGGGTAGGCTTATACTACACTACTATTATAGGAGGTTCCACTGTCACAGTAATAGCTATAGCTATATAGGGGGATTGCCTTGCATGTAGGCCTATACTACACTACTATTATAGGAGGTTCCACTGTGACAGTAGTAGCTATAGCTATATAGGGGGTAGGCCTATACTACACTACTATTATAGGAGGTTCCACTGTGACAGTAATAGCTATAGCTATAGGAGGATTGCCTTGTAGGCCTACTACACTACTATTATAGGAGGTTCCACTGTTGCAGTAATAGCTATAGCTATGGAGGGGATTGCCTTGTAGGCCTACTACACTAACATTCATTTTGGTTGTGGTGACAATACATGAGAACACATTCACACAAACAGAACACCTTTATTAGAAACCCTACTAATAGCTAGCTGCTGTCTATATTGGTAACTAAGCTAACTATGAAACTACACATAGTCAGTCGAATTATAGAGCGTATATTTATGCAAGCAAAGAGTAACTACTGCTATTGTTGAGTGGTATTGTTAGTAAGTGAGCCATAGTCATACACATGAGCTGACTTTCCCATTGGAGGCTCTGCGAGTCTTGGTACTCGTGGGCCTGAAAATAGTGGGGTAGTACTATTAGGAGGTGTACTGTTGCAGTAGTGCGCAGGATTCTCCAATCTGTGTGGAAAATGATTGCTTTCGACCACTGAACAAACAGAAGTCTCTTGCTTAGCTCGAAATTGAATAAGTTTTCGTTTACACAAATCCTTTAATCCTTTCTTTATCAATAGCCACCAAATAACCACAGTTGCAAAGTACACTAGTGGCAACAGCGTAAGAATAGCTACGCATCCGTAAGAGAATGGGCTAAAAGAAACCGATTTTATGTCTGCCTCATCGCTAGCAACTGCCATGATAAAAGCACATCCTGCGTCTAGTAGGAGTAAACTATCTGTGATGCTGCACACTTTGAACTCCTCCTTATAGGGTTGCAAAGCGAGTTGCAAAAACATCAACGTTATAATAGCTACTGCTCCAACTGAATAACAGTAGATGCTTCGTGAGATCATGAACAGTACAAACAGAATGAGTTGAAGCACAAAGTATGAAATAGAGAACCACCTATAGTCTCTCGTACCGTTCGTACCATCCTTATAGTAGCCATGGTAACAGTTCACAAACGTTTCGATACCTTGACGTTGAATTTTCAAAGCATTGAGACATTTTTGAAACCACTTCATCGGATAAATGAGTAAGAAGACCAGCGGACAAAATCCAACAAAGAAGCCTATAAATAGAGCTAGTATTGCGTAGGGGCGATGCTCCTCCCCGAAATATTCTGTGGAGCCATCGTAGTAGAGAGCTTTTCTTGTCACGTACTCCTTACTGCTTTCGTTAATGACAAATTCATCTGTATATATAAGCAAGTCAAAAGTGACACTGATTATCTTGAGATATGAGAGCAGGAAAAACGTCGCAAATGCTTTCACGATCGACCCTTCCAACTCCCAGTTCTGCTTGAACATACTAAACAGTTTGTGAAAAGGCCTCCACAACCAAACAACGATCCCCACATCGCGACCGTGCAGACTAATAAGAATATAAGATATCATAATGAGAACCAACGGGTAAAAGGCAATCGCATAATCCAACGCAAGTACTTGTAAATGGGTCATGTTTGTCATACAAATTGGTGGAATAACGGTGCGAAAATAATCTAAATTCCAGATTCCGTAAAAACAGCCAAAAACTCTCACCGAAACTTCAACGTAATCTTTCTTTTTAGTAAGAACAGAAAGAAAAGCCCTGAGAGCAATTGGTGTAAACATACCTTGAGAAATTGTTATATAACTTTTAAGTAGCGGAGATGTCCCGTTGAAGTTTGAGATCACGACAAAGAAGAAGAAGATGGTCAGAGGAACATATGCTATAGCAATATACCTAATCCAGTTGTACGTCATATTTTCTCCGGTGCAGTTGATACATTTCAAGTCGTACGAGTAGAGAACTGGTGAAAAACCTGACAAGCAGTCGCCACACAAGGTGGAGTCTCGATTGTACTCGCTACACGAATAGGTATTTAGTTTAGCAGTGCTGTTCGGAAGCGTGTAGTACACTGTGTCTCTTTTATGACCACATCCATACACACATCTTCCCAGGTGAGTCTGGTTTGTCTTGGAATCGTATGTCATGCAATAACAATCGAGTATGGAGGTTCTACGGATTTCAGCATCACATAACACTGAACGATAAGGGATTTTACTGCATTTGCACTGCCTTTCTTCCTGATCATAGTACATCCATGGATAGCACTCCATCGATTTATCCTCATGAAACCTTTTCAGAGACATTTTACTTGTCAATTGAGAGTTGATAGATTCATAATTAAAATCCTTTCCTTCTGGCTGTTGTATTTTTGATACTGTTTCGCAAGGTACTTGTAGCTGCATCCAGCAAGTATTTTTGTGGGTACCTCTGTCATTTATTGCTACTGTAACAGAGTGGGTAGCATAAAGCAGCACTATTGCTAAATACAAGTGCTTCATAGCTACATCTATTATAACACTTATATAAGAGCTATAAGATAGACTAGATCTGGGAAGTTCCTCTAGGCCTAAAAAATGGTCTTTATACAGTGAATCTTTATTTTACAAGTGTGGTTTTAGTTATTAAAAAAAAATTTCCCAAAACTTGAAAATGAAAATAGTATTATACAGCTAGCTATCTTTATAAACTGTTTTGTTTATACAACACATGCACTGTTGGTGATTCTCTTTTAAGATCTGGCCAGTATTATTATTTTGATCTAGAATAAAATTAATTATATGGCAAGCTGCTATTTCTCTCTTTTATTATTGAATATACATTTTTTCCTCTGTGTATATTCATTGCCCAATTTTAAGATTTTTCTCTTTCGCCCCGGTTTAACTATAGTTATTTGCCTGCCGATCGATCTACGTACAGTGAATCTATTCTAATGGACGATTTGAGTGTAGACAACCTCTCGTAAGTGGACAGAATTTTGTGCTCCCAACTTGTCCATTATTATCTTTAGCCAATCATTAATTTAATAACACTCACACATCTATAAATAGAATGAGACTGAGGTAACCTAATTCAGTGGATTAACCTAATCCCAAATTAGGTTATAAATTAGGCTACCTCGGTTTCATTTAACCCAAAGTTTTTTTACTTACAAATGTCATTTTGAAAGTTGTTGCTATTGTGAAAATTGTTATAACAATCAATCTCCTATCTACAGAGTTGACAAAAAAAAAATACTTACTTTAAAAATACAGTCTTTATAGAAATACAGCTCTACTACTAAACCAGTCATGAATATAGCCATCTACGTATGTCATAATTATGTTTATTTTTATTGCCTGTTGAACTTGAAGTCAGTAGACATGACGTCATCAACAAGGTAGTCGAAGTACGAGCCATCGATAAGCCCCTCCCCTTGGTAGCCGGGGTTCATGGCGGTCCAACAGAGTTGGTCATCTTTCTCCTCCCTCTCCATGAAGGCCCACACTGGACGACGCATCACTGGCACTGGCTCCTTGTTGGACATGATCAGGATCTTACGTACCTCATCAATCTCAACACCATTGCGGAAGAACTGGCCTGTATGTGTATAGACAATGGTGAATCTACTTCGTAGCTTTTTTGGTAACCCCTTCAATTTAAATGATCAGCTTAGAGCATTTTTTGAGAGTTTGGTATACTTAAAATGCGTTTGGTAGCTCTTTGATACTGAGGCCTTTCAAATTATCAGCTTAGAATATGAATTTATTTCGAAAAAAAGTGTGGACATACCATCTTGTAGAGCTTTTTATGGCACTCCAGAAAAATAAGATCATTGAAATTGCACTTTTGGAACTCAAGTTTAATATGGCCATTCAAACTACTATAGACTATAGCTATCTTTGCCTTACCAATGAGTCCATGAGAGTCTGTGATCTTCTTGCCAGTGCTGTGCCAGTACATATCAAGATGTTGGTTGGTAAACTTAATCGTGAAACTAATCTCAACGTCTTGCAGGTCAACCATCACCGAGGGGTACCTGAAACCAGGAGTGGGGGGGGCTTCAGAAATCAACATTTTTCCGTTAGAGAAGGTCAGCTTTTCGATATTCTTTGCTTCCAGAGACACCTTATCGTCGATGTAAATTCTCTTATTGGACGATTCGAATCGAAGCTTGGTGCTATTCGAGGCCTTGTATTGACTGTCCTGAACGATGATGCCCATCGATCCGAGCCACGTCACTTCTGAACGACGTGCGTCGGGCACAAATTTCGAGTTCATTGTGATGAGCTCGTTGCTGATTAGGTTGAAAGAGAAACCGTGCTCACCCTGGACGGTATAACAGAGGAGATTGCCTCCGGGTAGGGCAATACTGAAATGAGGATCGTCACCAAAGTGCACCTCATCGTCCCAGATATAAACGTAGAGTTGATTCTGGGTAATATTGCAACCATCGCTGTCGGATCGGAGGAAAACAAGGAATGATTCGTGCCCCTCACAAAGCGTGTCGTCGAGAATCTCAACATGGAACATTTGAACCTCGTTGGTGTTGTCAAACGTCAGAGTGGTCTCAGTCATCGTGTAATCCATGCCAGCTGTACAAAAAAAGAATGAATTATTTTGATAGATGTGGTTAGCTATAATACGTACACATATATGTATACATGACATATAATAAATATTATTATGCTAAAGCCTAGCTCACAATACAACACAATGTGAGCTCTCTGTGATGGGGGGTTGCTGCATGTGTTCTAAGTAGGGATAGACATGAATCCTATTCTGTGTCAATGTTAGACCAGACGTGATGACATCACAAACAAACAAATCCAGCCAAGACAAGTTGTGACTGGTATACATTCTGGTACGTATACAACAATACAACACACAGAAGCCAGTCCTAAAATGCCAGCCGAAAATGCAAATTATGATGTCGTTGTAAACACACTGTATACAAGTGATAACCTTTTCGTTATCTTAAAATCTTTGCACAGAAAAAAGAAAATCACTATTCTGTGTCGTATTGTGATTAAGGATTAAGTGTTAGACAACAGGCTACTATGATGACGTGCTCCGGGCGTACAACGAAAATAAGACCATGAAAATACGCTTTCAAGGCCTGATAACGAAAATTTAACCCAACGAAAATGTCCCCCGCTATACGGTAGTAGTAGCAGTGGCACTGGCTTACCCATGGCTGTTCCATCCATGGTACTCACAACCACCTCGCACTGGCGTCCGGGTCCCTTGTTGCCAGTGAGACGGATTGGGATCCACACAGCCTCGTCCAGACGCTCCGTAACATTGTAGTGGACCACTCCCTGGTCTGGACCAATCTGGGCAACTATAAATAAGAGAGAAAAATATTCTTAAAATTGTGGTGTATATATAATAGCCAGTATCTCGCTACAACAGTGATAAGCAGTTATCCCTGGGTTGATATAAATATAATGGAGTCTAGTAGGTTAATAAATGACAGATTCCAAATTAAGGAATGCATAATTATTGTAGCTTTTTAAATGGTATATACGCTTAGATTAAGATTTTTGCCCAGTATACAATGTATACATCATCTGTATATAGCTACGCAATACATGCACGCATGCTTACCATCATCATCAATGATAGTGATAGATCCTTGCGAAGGCATCAAAATATCAACACAGTCATCAGAGCTTGTTAGACTAATAGTTAGTACTTCGTCATCCTCACAGATAGCATCATTGAATATGCTTATCTCCACACAAAGCTCATCCCTCTGATTAGAAGGGTTGAAGATTAGTTGCGTAGTCACTGCACTATAATCAGATCCACCTGAGTAATAAAATTAAATGATAGCTACACACGAAGCTCCTATACAAGTCAGGTGTTAACAATATACATGTCCAGCACTCTCACTCTATTTTATAATGCTAAGTCGTATTCTCTTTGCTATATATGTAACAGGCTCTGGGAAAGGGCCCAATAATTCGTGAAGATATATCACTATTGAGTTATTACAGTTAAAAACAATCTCTTGTGTCATGTACTTAGGATCATGTGCACCAATTGGGCCCTTTTTTCCTATAGAGTCTAAACTTAGTCCTCTCTAGAAATCGTCTATATTATTACTTAGTTTCTCTGAGCTAAACAGAAGTAGGGCCGGGGACGCTTAATTTCACTTACTGAAAGCAGTGTCATCGGCAGAGGTGAGAATGATTGTGACCGGTTTCTCCAGGTTGTCCTGGGAAGAGGGGTTGACAATATCCACGCACACACGTTGTGAGCCACCATCCTCGGGAATCATGAAGTCAGGTAGTCCAAGGTTAGGATTAGGCACAATCCTGATAGGGATTTCTGCAATCGCAAATACCAGCCGTTTATTATTTGATATAATTATTGGTGAGTCTATACTTGCTTCAGCTATAATTATAAAGTTGTAGCTGTAGAGGTAAGTAAAATCATGACAAATAATGTATGTCTATAGCTATGCTTGAGTTGAGCTCAGGAAGTGGGTTTAAAATGCAGCTAACTTTTGGTAATCACCTCATTTTAAGGTAATAGTTATAGAAGAGCTGACAAGGCTATTACAAGAGAAAATAGAAAAATAGGTTAAACTGATATTATGCTCAAGTTTTAACACAAGAAAATGAGGGCTCAAATCAATTTGACCTCAGTCATCGTTATACACATAAATTGTAGAATAATAGCTATAGCTATTATAGCTACAACCCTAACAACTGCATGATATAACATCATAGTTATACAGTGACTAGCTATACAACTAAATCTATAGTATGCAAGTCATAATAATTATACATCTATATCTAATAATTGTAGCAATAACATAATTTATATAGGCATAAGGTTACAAACTTACGGTCATTGTCGGCAATGTTTACAATAGCCGTGTTGCCTCCAGCAGGGAATTCAGCTTGATCATCTTGGGAGCTGAGAATCAGCTGAAAGTTCTCAAGAGCTTCAACGTTGACATCTTCAATAGGTGAGAAAGAGAAGCACCTTTGCGCCTGGACGGGAGAAGAGGCGGATCCAGAGGGGAAGGTAAGAGAAGCACTGACGGTACCGTAATCCATGTTCACTGTATGCACGAGCAAAAAGAGATACACACTTTTTTAAGTGCATGAATATAATTTCCATGTATATTTTTATATGCCAGTTGAGTACTATATTAACCATTTTCCGTTTTCCGTTTTCCGTTTTCCGTTCAGATTTTATACGTATACTGACGGTATACATGCATGCAGTTAAAGGTTTATGCTTTCAATGCACGCAATGCATGTGTCCCACTATGTGTATATGCTTACAGGTAGCAGTTCCAACTCCAAGCACATTGTTTACATCGACGACGACATCACGTGTTAGGGTGCCCTCGATAAGGTTGACACATATTTGTATGGCAGGATCACCCTCAGCCGTTTCATATACAGACATATCAAAGGCAAATTCAATCACTGCAGGTACAAAAGATCAACTAAATTTGTGTGTTATTAAAATAACCAAAATTTGGTTAGCTATATAGCTACCTCAAGTTCATTTGCAACTCTTGAACTGAGGTAACCGAATTTTAATTTACCGAACATTTTTTTGCTGTACAGGTATAAAAGATGATTTATGCAATTTTACTATACACATGCATGTATATGTAAGGTATATATAATATTATATATACCTTAAATTATATAAGATATATATAGCTATAGCACTAATATTTACATCGCATTTCTATAGACATGCATGTATATATAATTGTATCACTTGCTTAAAAGACGTAATTGGCCCAATATTTATTTATTACTACGCAAGCTTACGATCATCATCTTGAATGCACACTTCTGCGCTGCTATCACCCATTACAACAATCGAAGCAGCATTGCTAGTCATCGCATTCACGGCAAAGTTCTCTGTTCTCTCGTCCAAGCTGTCATCATTGATAGGAATATCAATGCACTCAATACTGGATCCGGGCATGAAGGTTAGCGCTACTGCAACCTGTGGAGTGTAGTCGGCGCCAGCTGTAGATGAAAATATGAATGCATGGTTTAATCAAGCTATATTGCCTTAATATATACAGCACACGTAATAGTGCAATTGATTCTATCTGTCTAAAACTTGCAGTTTCTAAGTGTTTCCTGACGCTCTTTCTAAGTATACGTAAGCTCTACGTGATAATTATTGTGAACAAGGCTTAATTGTATGGGCGCATTTCGATGTTCTCTTTTTGTCTATATCACTGACAGTATATATAGTGACCTGTTCTCCATGAATGTACAGTGTATGCACATTATAATCGCATATACTTACATACGGTATATACACACAATTGTGAAGTTACTCTAGTGTGTAAATAAGGCATTGTTTATAATAGTACATAATACGCAGTATAGTGCATAAACTTACCAAAAGCGGCTTCTTTGTCGGCACTAGGCGGGGCAGGACCAGTGGATATCAGTAGATCGACAGGTCGTGATAGCTGAACAGAGTTGATCTTTTCCAAGCAGACCCTTGCATTTCCAGTGTTCTCCAAAATAGTGTAGACAGGCTGAGCAAACCGAACCTGGCAGACTGTAATAAAAGATATATACACCGATTAAAAATGTTGGACTCACAATAAGTTAAGTATATATAATTATACTGTTTAACAGCTATAGGATATGCTCTAACTATAATAACTGCATTTGCATACCAATTGATTTTTTGTGCTATATAATATAGCTATAATTATATAGCTACAAGAATGAACACATGCATGCATGCATGCTGGAGATATAATTTGTCCTGTGTTAAATGAGTGAGTTTTTTGTTATTAAGTGTCCATGGATGCACTATAACGATATATAGGGCATAACTTAAACTGCACGAACTGCATGCATACTTACCATCATCATCAGTGATTTCTACTCTGGCCTCGTTCAGAGGGAAAGAACCTGGAGCGCCTGCACTTCCTTGAAGTATGAAGTCCTCCAATTCCTCATCGGTGTTATCGTCTACGATAGTGACAGGGAACTCTTGTACTTGACCAGGTCCATCACCAGCATTGAATGTAACACTCTGCCCAACACCAGTATAGTCACCACCGTCTATAAAACAAACAATTAGAATGTGATCATATAAATCATACATAGCTACATGCAATCGTGATTTCTGCTTAGTAAAACATATACAGTGGAACTATATAGTGTAACAGATAACTATATCCATAAAACGAGCTGCCTGTTCACTGCATGCATGTATATATAGAGAGCTGGTTGTTCGCTTCTCATGCAGATAATCCATTAGAGGAGGTTCCA
>VSKX01086312.1_pt1 | contig 10248 bp, 9 predicted proteins | sample 4799481 | NCBI WGS metagenome assembly VSKX01 (sample SAMN12179537, study PRJNA552185) | sponge metagenome | biome: deep-sea hydrothermal plumes; feature: spots directly above weak diffusing fluid; material: sea water; isolation source: sponge from the Swan site of a hydrothermal vent ...
AAACAATAAATGTCCGGCAGATATATTCGCCGCTAATCGAACCCCCAATGAGATGGCCCGAATCATATAACTCATCGTCTCAATAAGAATAAGAACCGGGGCCAATACTAAAGGCACACCCCCTGGCATCAGGATACTTATGTATTGTATAGTGACTACCACAGTAATAATGTTGTTACCTGTATTAAAGCTCGCTCATTATTGGTTGTGTCCCATTTCACCCCCTGTGTATGTAGATGCACTGTCCCAGCGTAGTCTCCTACTTGCTCTCCAGTGGTCTACGTTCAACTACCAGCCTGGTGACCTCCTTTTCCTGTTCAGTGGTAATCTGGATCTCTACACAAAGGTCAAATAATGACTTTCTTAGTAATTATAATAGGTACCGTATTATATAGTTGGAAATTTGGCTGTGACTTTAAGGCGATTTGGTAGTTGGGGAGAGGGATCGTTAATTTTAAATCCACCAATTAATAAAAATCCACATAGGGATGGTCTTGCTGAGTGTAATAAAAATGGGGTATTTACACACAAGTGACAGTAACTTTGCTCTGTTCTTCGCTTTTGTTGTGCTGCGTTGGCTATAACTCGAAGTATCAACTAAAATATTACATTCGTATCGACCCAAATATTATGAATAGAGCATTATAAAAGTTCCTGTCTCTTTGGTTGGTGCACTGTATATGTACATGTTAAGTACTGTACCATTGTCATTGCTTGCTGTAGGTGGTGTCACTGTCTGGAGTGGTGAGCTCTTGTTTAGATGCTGTCTCTCCATCTTTCTCACGTCTGGCCAGCAGAGTAAGGCTGGCTTGTGTGTTAATGAGTCAACTACTCTCTGTGGAAGTCGGGTGAGTGCTATCTGCTAAATTTGCACATAATTATGCATACCTTTAATCTAAACACTGATAGTGTGTACGTAGCTACATGATCATACATATGTACATGACATGTTGTGCAGTACGTATATTGTCTTTTTGTCTTTGTACGTAGCGTGCATGTTTACAGTGTACATGCATGCCCATCTTTTTCTGTATGTGTTTAGTGTCAATTCGGAGGTTCTCAAGTCCAATCCTGAGATTCTGTCGCTGGTTTCAAAGCACCTGTTTGGTCAGTTGGAGGGCTTTGTCAACCATGAAGACCCTGACATCAGCAGGAGATGGGAGGTGTGTACACGTGCACAGTCTCAGTTACTGTGTGTGTAGTGCACGTACGTACCTACATGTGTACAGTCTGACATTTTTAGACTTATCCCGTTTTATCTACCTTAAGGTCATATTAATTGCAGGTACTATTAATTGAGAATTTTGCGAGTGAGGTCAAAATCGCAGTATTACGTACCAGCAAATAATAATTTGCTTATGTAGTGTGACTTGATGGGTGCAAAGTCTGAATAATTAACGTGTTTTTTTTATTCCGCAATTATTAGTACTCATCGCTAATTGCACATGAATGGATTAATCTACTTTAGCAAAACCACATCAACTAAGGAAATAGGTTTTATGTTTTTGTGTGCAAAATTGTTTGATAGGTACGTGTATATATTCATGTGCTGCAAAGGAACAGTCTAATTGTGTGTTACAGGCCCAGGAGTGCTCTGATGACGAGAGAGAGGACATGTTGGGAGAGTTCCTGACCTTTATCAACACACTCTCTGCCACTCATGAGACTATGAGATCTGTCCTTGCCTCTGACCAGTGGTTCCTCATGCTGCTCAGGATTGTCAATGTGCACCCTGAAACAGGTGTTATGCTGTATAGAAGTGTTCACTACATGTTTAGAGTGTACTGTATGTGCTCTTGATATTCATTGTCTTGTACAATTCAGGCCATCCAGTAGGGAGTGAATATTCTCCCCCATTTCCTCAAGTTTTCCACCTGAATAATGATGATGTTACTTGTAGTGTGCATTTAGATGGGTTAAAAATAGCTAAGTTTTGATAAAACACTTACATAATTATGTATAGTCCATGGTTTATTCCAATTTCGCATATTTGGACCCCGTAAGTCTAAGCACGTCATCTCAAGACCTACAGGATGAACTCATTAGTGGTGAAAATCGACATTCCTGGCTCAAGTTATAGTTAGCAACTGAAACGCCTGCTGTTTATTGGACCTACAAAACTAGACTTTATTGCTTCGAATGGCTCATCTTTGACAAAGTTATCCACTGGTTCATGTTTTTTTTTTACAATTTCAACTCGTGTGTAGGCAAACCTGTGATCAAGTCACTCAAGACTCGACTGCTGGCCCTCCAAGCTTTGGGTGCCATCATGGCCAATCTCACTGACACCTCCCCCGAGGCACAGTCCAAGTGTACCAAGGTATCAACAATCATCTCTGCGCATGGTTATTTGTGCACAATTCTAGCTTGTTATTCAAATGCTGCCCCTTATATGCATGTAGATGCATGTTATGATGTTGTTTAAATCATAGCATATCACACATCGTTGCTGTACTTATCCATTGTTTGCAGATTGTTGATGACTTGCTTGAGCTGATGTCACGCTGTATGTTTCAAGCACCCCTGGCTGAGTTTAGAGACAGTCACGACTCATTGGAGGCGCCTCAGCCTGAACCACGGAGACCATCGTTGCAACCTTTCCTTTTAGATCCTGTCAACCAGGACAACTGTGTAGTGGAGGAGCGTCAAGATGAAATGCAACTTCAGACTGTCATTCGAGGTTCTGGTAGTAGTGGGTATGCCATGGGACTCACAGCCCTCACTGGAGCACATGAATGGACAGTAAGTGTCTGTGCATGTGCATTAAAAGAGTGTTTTTACACTGTGTTCCTCTATGTACAGTTTGGCTCAAGATTGCTAAATTGTTCAGATTTATTGTTATAATTATTGTCATTTTGTGTTATCTTGCATCATGATAGATCCGTGTGGAACGTGCAGGGACTGCATTTTGTGTGGGTGTGGGTCAAAAGCCACTCACTGACTTAGCTGTGAACACATCTAACCAGTTCTGGCTCTACGAGGCTCACACAGGGCGACTGGTTCATGACGGAGAGACGGGAGACCTCCTTCCCACCCTCTCAGATGGAGACACTCTCAAGGTGGCTTTATTCGCTAGCAACGGGTGTAGCATACACGATCAATATTCACCTTAATTTAGTATGTGATTGTGTACACGTACATTTTGTGTGTGTAGGTGATGTACAATAGAAATGAGAAAACGCTGACTCTAGCCAAGAATAATGATAATGAGATTGTAGCATTCAGAGATGTGTACACGGAGGGAAAGGACTTGTTTCCTGTGTTACGGTTCAACGGTAGCCACAGTACATCTAAGGTACCTACGTATGGGACTAACAAATTTATTAATTGTCATATTTATGTCTTTTGTAGATTGTGGTGGAATCGTTCACGTCTGACAATAGCTCCTCAAGTGGTAGCTCACTGAAGAGAGTCACCACCAGCTCTGGCTACCCTCTATTCAGTCCTACTAGCACTACACTAGTGCAAGCTATTGTCACCACACTCTATCAGATCCAACACACACAACCATGGAGCAAAGCCATCACCAATGTGAGTTGCTCTTTTACTATTCTTTTAGTATTATAGCTCTTACAAACTCTGAACAGAAAAACCACCTGTATATTTCCCAGGCGTCATTGTTCCATCGATGTTCCTATAATAGCTTAGGCATTTGGTTAAGATGAGTTCCATTGTGTGTACTGTATAGCGGGAAATTTTCGTTGGGTTGCATTTTTGACGGAGAGCCCCAAAACGGAAAAATTACCTGGACATTGAATAGTAGCCGCGGACAGTAGGCTACTATGATGACGTGCTCAGGGCATACGATGAAATTAAGACCATGAAAATACGCCTGATAAACCCAACAAAAGTTTCCCGCTATACAGTGTAGTTATGACTGTTGAACTTCCCATAGCTATATTATACAGTATGCAACCCATGATGTTAATTGTACAGGTGCTGATTCGTCGTTTGTCAGAGACAGACAGCATAGTACACCGACTACTTAGTTTCCAGGCTGATATGAGGAGCTCAGTGGATGAGTTTAATGACAGTCCACTCTTCTTGCTGTCTCAACTACTCTCACAACTCACTAAGGTTTGTGGATAACAGCAGCACAAGTAGGTTTTAAGTTAGAGATATTCATAGCTACGTACAATAACGATAGTTTAATTTTTTATAGAGTTAGAGATATTCATAGCTACGTACAATAACGATAGTTTAATTTTTTTATAATGCAGGTACGGTTAGGTTAGTCTAAGATAAGAGATGATTATACGTACATACAATAAGGAGAGTTTTTTTCTCGTTCAACATAATATTATAGCACAGTGTTTAAGTATGTATGTGTCTTCTCTCTTGTTCAGTTATTGTGGCCTTGTCTTGCCCTGGTTGGAGGCATGGAGTCTGGCTTTGGTCTGGGGAAGAAGTGTCAGTTGACACGTGGCAAGGATCAGCAGATCACTGGGACAATAGTATCTATCCCAGACTCTCTCGGCCTCGTGAACGTGCTAGAAAGAGTCTCTAATGATATGAAACGCAGGTGAGAAGAGTGTGTACAATATGTGTAGTTACTAACATGTTTGATTACTGTACTAAAGCCTGAGTTGGTCCTTGGTTAGCCTCGAGACCAGGCCTATCATGCTTCTAGGCCTGGTATAAGCTGCAGGCGCATGCACTAACCATTACCCAGATTATGGGTAATACTGATTACTATACATGTATTATACATTTTACTGACAGTACAGTAAAATTATTTACATAACAATCAGCTTCGTACAGTATTCTGCAACTACGTACATTGTCCGTTCATGTGCCTTTTTTTTCAAGATGTATCTAGTTCAAGTGTTAGTTCAAGTGTTAGTCCTAGTCAGTCTAAAGGCCCATATCTGAAACGCCAAATGTCCTATATATACACGAACGTTTTCGTGTGGCCGCACCAAAACTCCAAGTCGACTCAATGTTGTAGTCATCTCCACCGTAAGGCGCCTGATGAGGTGACTTGGCAAGAAACAAAATGACCACTAGACTTCTGAAGTCACAATAACTGCTGAATCAGCATTATTAGTCACGTGAAACACTAAAAAATAACTAGACACTCTTGATATTACAACAATGTTCTATTCCAGCGTAGCATCAGTATTTAGACGCAAGGGTCATATGCTTTACTTGCTGTTATATTGTCTGATACTGTACTAGTTATCCCGCATGCGTATTCTGTTGGTTTGTGTGCTTGCTAGTCTTTCCACTGCATCTGTTGCATGCTTGCAATACAATCATTTCTAAATGCTTTCACCGAGGTAAACATTTTTGTTTAAGTACTAGCATGTACATGTAGTATAGGATTTTGCAGAATCTTTGAAACAGGTATTAACTTCCTTGCTTGGAGCTCTTAATTAAGATACTTGACTACAGTACAGGAGTAGTGATGCTTTGTTTATGGTCCCAACATAAACTAGTCTCATTATGTCATTAGGTCGTGCAGTCTATCAGAGTTAAAACTTGTCTCTGGTGATGGTTTCTCACTCTCTTTGCTTCTCGACCACATCACACCAACTATGCTGACCACCCTGGCCCACTTGGCTGGTTACCTAGACCAAGAGCACTCTCTCAGTGTCATTGTACAGACTGTGCAGGACGCAGTTAAGACTGACATACCTTTGGTGAGTGTTATAAAGTTAAAATTGTGCTCTAAATGAACATTCAATCCTTGCCTTTCTTTTGATAAATTGTGTAACATATAAACTAAACCTAATAAGTTAGTGCATGACAAAGTTATGTGTACACCTGGTCTGTAACTATTTTTCCTGCAGGATATTGGACAGTGCATAGCGTATCAGCGCCTGTGTAGCTCACAGTTGCAGCTGGCTGCTACTAAGACATTGCACACCATTCTCTACGATGAGTCTATAGTCAAACTTCTCACATATAAGCCACCTTCACTGGAAACTGTTGTTCTAGGTACACAATAATTATGGTGTGTGCGTGCATGTGTGTGACGTTGGAGCTTAATACGTAGTGTCAGGGAATCCTTAATTGGAACCTCCCTCTATTTCTGATGCTTCTAGCTTACCAGCATCATATATTGTGAATCAGGCGTTAGTTAATGTATGGCCTTGCATGAGTACCCGCCACAGAGGCAACACTCTGCAGTGCATGTGAGTTACGTAGTACATATCTTGCACTTTGTCCTGAGTCGAATGAGTTGCAAGGCTTTACATACAATGTCAACACCTGGACACCAATCCCACTAGATCTTATACATGTACAGTAGAACCTCAGAGTTACGTACCCCTTGGGGAAAAAGTTGTACGTAACTCTGAAATGTACGTAACTCCGAACAATGACGTTATTATGGTTTTTCACACTTTTACAACATGTGTGTTAAAAACTCTGGATACCGTATTATAATATTTATTGTGAAATAGGTATACAGTCCGTGTACAATATCAACAATAACTATATGTAGAGATATGCACGCACGTTGACTAGCTGTGCCTTGAAGAATTGAATTTTACGAGACACATTGACGACCCTTACCTAATGGGAAGCGTTTACTAGTTAAAGTGCCGATCCTTACCGATATCTGCTGCCGTTCGGTTAGTTCGGATCTCTTATGTGTAACTGTGAGGTTCTACTGTACTTTACGTATTTTTGTGTGTGGTGCCAGTGTGACTATATCTATTGAGCTTGTGCATATACTGCACTAAATGAGTACTTGTGTGTGTGTAGGTGATTATGTGGACAAGACTGAGCTGTCTGTTGCTGTAAGAGATGTGTTGTACTCATTGGCCTGTCGAGCCATTCAACCGTCCCCCCTCACACCTGCCCTCACATTACATGAGTTAGAAAGACTCCTCTCTTTGCTAGGACACGAAACTCTGTCCTCTATAGCTAAAGGTGAGCTGTTGTACGTACGTGGGACCCTTACATGATAATAATCTGTCCGGTTGTATTGTCTGTGGATTTACAGTGAATTGCACCAACAGTTGTCCAGAGCTAGTAAAGAGGTGGCTTGCAAGTCGTTTAGTTACACATTTGCAGGGTTGAGTACCAACCCTGCCACCAACCAAACTAGAGCACTAAAGGGCTAAACCCTCGGCTGGTGCATGCTAATTCTGGACACACCTTATTTTTTTATTAAACTAAAGCTTTGACTACACAAGTGTATTGTAGAAGCCCAACATCCATCAGAGCTTTGGTTACTTTACAAATAGAGTTAACTGTGCAGCTTCTCTGGTGCTGTAAATAAAGCTCTAACTTGCAATTTTGCAACGTTTATTTTTGTGTAATTATTATAATGTTTGAGTATTTTATGGCGGATGAAGTATGCAAGTACGACACGCATGTGCGTGCAAGTAGTGGCAGGCCTCCTATTTTTAGAGCCCTGCGTAGGAGGCTTGTGTTCTTAGCACTAAAATTGTGCTTGTGGTTAGCTACTAGCTAGTGTGTCTAAATCCACAGTGCTGAGTGTACACATCAAAGTGTACGTATGTGTTTAGTTACTGAGTCGGGCACTGAGCTGAAAGGGTAGACATTATTACTACTTAGCTAGTACCCTACAACTCTGTTTATATGTCCAAATTTTTACAGATGTGTCTAAGCATGATGTAGTAAAGACCAAGCCTGTTGGTTCACCGGGGATATTAACCACCACTGAAGTACTCACACCCACTATCAGCAACAGTACAGTGTCTAATGAGACCAGTGAACTAATGCTTAGCGTACCAATCCATTCTAACCTGACACTTGAACACTCTGAAACACGGTCAAGCAGATCTAATTCGTCTGACATTGATAGCCTTCCTGACTCACTTCAAGCTGTAGCTCCTGGTCAGCCACGTGCCATTACTCCTCCCATTGTCAACACACTCATGGACATGGGCTTCTCCAGGGCACATGTCAACCTTGCTCTCAACTTGTGAGTTACAATGATCATTCTGATATAGTTTAAGGTCAATTCACTCTCCTACTGTTCATATTTTGTTGTAGACCCATATGCATGCATGCATACAAACATGTACATTGACATGCGTACGTATGTATTGTGTGTGTATGTAACGGACTGCACATACTGTGGGACTGCACATACTGTACACTGTGATACACTGTGATACACGTACCCACACGTACCCACAGTACATATGTATGTACATGCATATTTAATGTTTACACACGAGCATGCGTTTCTTCAGAGGAGCAACCCTAGCTAGAATCCCCTATTACTTTTGGCCTGACCAGTCCACAATAGCTTCTTCCAGCCACGTAGTTTGAATCTTGTATATGTGTGTGGGTGTTTTCTGGTACACGTATAAATACTCGTATCTATAGCTGGAATGTTTCGAAGGGAACCTTTTGCAGATTGGCTATCAAAACACTTTCACGCGATTTTATTTTCGCGCGGAAGGGGCTTATTGTAATGATGTCAATACACTCCGTGGATTAAAACTTTCACGGACGGGTTTTTTTTTTATTCGTCAAAAACGCAAAAGTTATAGTCCTCAAGCGTTCTAGTTGGATACGGTATAACATACTGGTATTCGATGTGTAGCATGCAGGTACACAAAATAGGTAAAGCCTGGTTTATAACTGACATAGTGTCAGATAACGGGCTCGATTAGAACAATGTTCTAATCCAGCGTAGCGTCAGCTTTTTGATCCTATATCCCTAGCTGCCTTAAGGATGATTTCAAATAGTGCCCTGCATACCACAAAGTCTTAAAAAACGTGTATGCCCAATTTTATTTAATGGGGAAACTGCCAGGCTATAGAGTATAGAACCTCGACTTACAGACTCCCTGAAATGCGTAACTCTCGTTGTACTGGATACGTACTTCATGCAGCTCCAAGACTGTCATTATACTATCATGCACCCCTAAGATACCTCACTAATTCGGAAACAGACACTTGTTGCATACTAATTAGCGTTACACATTCAGTAGGCATGCTTAGCCATAATCCTAAACATCTTCCTTGGATTTTCCCCTATAACAGTTGGTATCCAATTGCATAACTAACGTAAACAGCCTTATCACAAGATTTATTTGTTCTATAAATTATGGTTAGCTAAAGCAGAACCTTGTCAAATCATTTATTATGTATCTTCAATTGTTGTGTTTGACACAACGTGATCGAGCAGTCTCTCTTGGTAGTGCTGTGGGTTGACCAGTCTGTCTGGCAAATCCTCTTCTATTTCTTGATAGCCTTCTCTTCGAGCTTTGCAGCGATTCCACCATCTTCCACTTTGCTTCATTCTTGATAGTATCCAATAAAGTGTTATGCCTACCATGTACAATATTGGAGCAACAAAACTGATTCCCACAAGAATAAAATTTGTTTGCATCGAACTACTAGTAGGATGAACTAGATCCGATATATTTTTTCCGTCAATCATAGCCGAAGTAATAGCAAGAAATGCCAGAAAAAGACAATCAATTTTTGCATATATAGCAAATTTTTTCTTATAGGGTTGAAGGGAAATAGTGAGTAACAGTGTTACAATTGCTGTAACTGTAGCGAATGGAAAAAAGCTAATGTCTAGTGTGAAAGACAGTAAAATGAAAACAATTGTACGACCAATAATTGGAACAGCGGCAAACCATCGATAGTCTCGTGTGCCAGGCTCTGTCCCATCTTTATAGCAGCCCTGGAAAGAATCCATGACAGTTTGTAAAACATGTCCTTTTATTCCTAAGCACAAAAGAAGTTGGTGGAACCACTTGAAAGGGTAGAGTACCAGTAATATGACAGGAGCCACAATCATCACAAGGCCTATGATTATTAGTGAATATAGCATAAGGTAAATGTGTAGCACCAAAGTAGTCCACTGTTCCATCGTAGTACACTACCCAAGTGGAATTACCACTAGTCAACTCGGTCACTTTGTTAGGAGTGAGAATATCTATTGAAATGTTGAGCAGTTTTACGAAAGACAGCAAAAAGAAAGTAACATATGCATCAATCACTGAATTCTTAATATTCCAGTTTTTTCGTAAAGTAGAAAAAATGCAACCAAATGGTTTCCAAAGCAACACAACTACTCTGTAGTTACGATCGTACAACTCTATCATGATGTAGGAAATAACTGTTAGCAGTAGTGGGTACATAGCCAGTCCCCAGTTAAGTGCGCTCAAAGTAAGAGTGGACACATTAAGACAAATTTCCAGTTGCAAACTTCTGAGAATATCCAAACTCCAAATAGAATAAATTGGTACTATTGTATAAAATACAAACAGTAATGTTGAATTCCCTAACAAGGAAATATACAAC
>VSKX01044100.1_pt1 | contig 10247 bp, 7 predicted proteins | sample 4799481 | NCBI WGS metagenome assembly VSKX01 (sample SAMN12179537, study PRJNA552185) | sponge metagenome | biome: deep-sea hydrothermal plumes; feature: spots directly above weak diffusing fluid; material: sea water; isolation source: sponge from the Swan site of a hydrothermal vent ...
TGTGTCACTAGGTACCGAGAAAGGTACATGCAGACTGCACCCGTGATCCACTCTCCTGTGGGAAAGAGTAGAAGACAGATTGAATGTGCTCACACACATAAATACAGTAAAGCCTGGTTTGGAATATGATACTGGAGCCTATGTACGCACGTAGCATCAATACACGCTCGAATAGAACGTAGCTTTAATCGAGCGTTTTTGACATTAAGGTACGTGATGTCATATTGTAAACCAGGCTTAATCGAACACTTTCATGTCAATATCCTTGTAACTGTAAGAGAAGTAAAGTGCTTATGTGTTGTACAGTAACTCACTGGCATGTATCTGACACTGCATGTAGAACCGCTTCCTATTGGGATTCTTAGAGGCTGTGATATGCACTCCAGGCATGTCCCTGCCCTCTAGGGTCTTCTTACCAATGGAGGGTATATAAGTCACCAGCGAGGGATGCACACTAGCTAGTGTCTTGTAGAATAACTTGATTTCATCGTAAGGGTGCTGTATGTGTGTGTGTGTGTGTGTATATGTATGTGTGTGTGTGTGTGATGTTTGCTGCCTTCAGCTACAGTAATGGGAACTCCAATTATCTATGAATGCGACATATTTTGTAATCAACAGTCGAAGTGACTCTATGGTCATGGGAATATCGTGTTAGTTAATTTGTTAGTTAATTGAATATAAACATGTACTGCATGCAGCTCCAAGAAGAAGCGTTTAAAATGGTATAATGAAACCTTCAGCAGAGGATACACAGTGAAGACAGACAAGTGTCAAGGTAGCAAGATGTACTTTCATAAGTCACTACTGTTATTTTTTCACTCACGTATGTTTCCAGAAAGGCAGTAGACAATGTTTTAGCCTGTTCCCACCTCACCAGAGCAGCCTCACATCGGTTCAGATTATTGCACTACAGGGAGATCATACACAGTTTTCTTAGTATTACAACACACAATTCTTTTCCAAGTAAGAATTTTAACTATAGTTAATAGTTATCTATTACACAGAGAATTGGTCTGTAACATTATACTTATGACTAGTAGGAAATATGTCTGTATATAGAACACACTGGGCCCTAGTAAGCTCGTACATAGCCAGTAGGGACTGTATAACGATGTTAGTTTCATAATACACAACTGAATAATGTTTTTTGGACACAGTATCCCAAATTTACTGTTACGAATGTGTTGTGTAGGACACGTGCAAAGGTGACTGACTAATATACTTCCTTAAAGCAGCACCCATACACAGGTACTGATTGTAGAAAGCACACACACACACACACACACACACACGCACGCACACACACGCAGGCACAAGCACAGGCACACACACAAGCACAGGCACACACAACACAAGCACATGCAGGCACACACACCCACACCCGTGCACGCACACACGCATTACACACGATACCCTGCCTTACCATCATTCATGCACTGGAGCATGAATAAACTACTTAGTTACCAATGCATGGTATTTCACACAAATGCAAGATCTAAAAAGTCGTTACACTACCCACTCACTTTATGGAGGGTTTGTGCCTTGACTTCCTCTTCCCAGGTCTGCTCCTCTGCCATTTGCTCGGGAAACATCTGCACTTCGGCATCTTGCACGAACGACTCAACATTGGACACCACAATGCGACAATCACGGAAATACTTCTGCACACGTGCAAACAATCGCCTGTCCATGCGAAGATCTATCGTTTGTTGTCCTACGTGCCACGTGTCCGTGTGGCTTTGCAATATTTGCACTTCTGCCTTGTTTTTGTCGGCACTGTGTGTACGTGTGTAAACAACAAACCAGCTAGTTAATAATACAGTATAGTAGTATACATAGAGTCAAGAACAATACAAGGCGGGTTACACTGCCCAATCTCAGAGGTTTACCATTGGACTACAATCTGGTCATCATAATTTGCTGTTCTTGAGTAAGCATCAGCGGTGGCGCTGTGCACTCCAAACAACGCCACAAGGGCCACACACAAAAGCCCTGTGGCCAATCTCATAGTATAGGGTAGAGCTAGCTCCTTAGCACTCTTCAATCGTATATAATAGTCAGTCTCGATCTCGACTCAGTAAGCTCTGTAAACTCTGTTTTGCAGCTCATTTCCTCTTGATCTGAGCTCCACCCAAAGCTCCACCTACTTAATTACTTGCTTCTCTGTGCCTAGTTGCCTTGTCCCCAGGCCGATTTTTCCTTTTTAGAACGGTGTAAACTATTTTCCGCATCCGTTCTAAATAGGAAAAATCGGCCTGGGGACGAGGCTAGCCTGGCATGCGCTAAAAAAGGGGGGAGGTGCTGATTAATACTAAACTGCAAAAAAAGCTACAGTAGCTACTGTTCACCAGCCAATGGATGTTTCAGTGGAGATCATAAAAGTGGAAGCAAAAGGGCTCAAAAATTTTGAGCTGGAATGTCAAGCAGAGACCAAAATCGATGGCTTTGTGAAGAAATCTGCCACCATCAATCTACCTGAGCCCAGCACATGGCCCAAGCTTTCTTACCATTTCAAGCAAATCTGTCCAAGTGCTGCATTTCTGTTCAGCATAAACAGCTCTGATCTAGAAGTCATTGAAGAAGATTCATCCACAGTCTCTCTAACAGACAAGCCTCCAAAAACAATTGCTAAATGTCTCTTTCCGTTCACATTCTCTGTCTCAGCCACAAAGCATTTAGCTTCAGAAATTTTCACCCGCTCCAAGCAAGTACAGATTGCATACCTTACCACACAAGTTAAAGGTTCTGATATCATGAAAGTTGTTGGTACAGTTTGGTTCAAGGTAGTGGGCCCGAAATCAATTCCCAAGCTCAAATCAAAAGCGACGTGGATGGATTTAAATGCTGTTATTGATCATCTTGCAGAGCCAGATACATCGGTAACTTCATCTTTACCGGAGATACTTGAGGTAGAAAATAAACTGTCTACTCCCGATGCATTCCTTAGAGACTCTACAACAGTCAGTGTCGTATTTCATTCTGTCAACACATACTTGAAAAATCCCAGCCTCACTCCTGTTGCAAATATTGGCACTGAAGTTATACCAAGAGAAAAGAGTTTGTTTGATAGTCAGAATGGCAGCAACAGTCTTTACACGCATCCAATTCTAAAACCTGTTGCGTTAAAGTCAGAGGACAGCAAAAGCTTTATCGAGCTGTACCTGGCTAACAATGACCTCGTCATTTTCTCAGCATCTCATAATCTGCAGAAACTAATGCCTTTCAAGCAGTACCACTGGGAGTACGATTGGAGATGGATGGCTGGCACTGGTGGTCTAAGCCCTCTGCACCAATCATCTGGCCCAGGAGAGCCCACAATGACAGTTTCTGTCATGCTACAACCATCTGCTGCACAATACTCAAAATTTGAAGGTCTAGAATTTCTTATCTGTGGAGTTGAGCTCGATTCGACTATCAAAAATGAAGACGTTGTATTTTCTGTCGAGTTTGCTGATCTGGCTAGCAAGAGCAAGTCTGCTGTTTCCACTGAAAACAGCAAAATAGCACCTTTTATGACGAGCAAAGATAGAACCACTGGCGTCAGTACATCTGACAAAGATACCCCTCACAACACTACTATCGCCATTGTCAAATATGGTGAAGGAGCTGAAACATCCTCAGTTTATATCTTTTACCCACTTCATCCATTTTTTCGAGCAAAAATGAAAGGTATTAGGCTGTCAATGAAGCTACAGGCGTCAAGCAAAGGCAGATTGTGGTGGCAGTCTCCTAAAATCGCTTTGGCCAGTATTGAAATTCCTAGCACCATGAGTTCAGTTCTGTCAAGTGCTGAGAATATGAACGGTGTAAAATGGGAAATAAAAGGTGCTGATATATCGCAATCTGATTCCGAAAAAGTGACTTCAAAGATTTTTGGAGTTATTCGATGGAAATCTACCAAGATGAAATTTCTTAACTCTGATATCAGCACACAATTGGATTCCCTTCGAAATTTTAATGACCTTGTTCCAGTCAAAGGGATACAACCTGGACTACTCACTTCTATTTTATCAACTAACCTAAGAAGTGAACTGGAAAAAGAGTCTAAGCCCGAATCAATATCAGACTACAAGGTGGCCGTTAAAAAAATGGGCGAGGATATTCTATTTTTGAGACGTCAGAACAAAATTTTGAGAAGAGACAATAAGCAATTGGAAGAGCATTATATACAGTTGGAGAACAGCGTAATTTTTTCGTCTGCTGATCAGGCGGATCTGAGTGTACTCACAAAAGCAGATCTTATCCACAAAATTTTAGAGCAATCTCAACGACTGTTGTCCGAAATTGCTTCACGACAATCGCTACAGAGCAAGGTGAAAAAAATACAGAATGCTCTAATTGAAAAAAATGAAGTTGAAGCCAAGCTAATGCAAGTGCAGCAAGCTCATTCGGCTCAACAGAAACTTGTGCGAAATCTGCAATTAAAATACGAGAAATATCGCAAGTGCTCAGATATTTGCAAGCAGCAAGAAGAAGTCATAGTTCAATTGGACTCACTACTTGAGCAAAGTGTGCAAAACGAAAAAGTGAAAGAAGCTATTGCTGTCCTTAGCAAAGAGAACGCGAGACTAAGAAAGACCTTTAATCGCGACCACGACCCATCGTCACCTCAGCGAGACCCTGCCCACGAAGCCACCATCAACGCTTTAAGAGCAGATGCTTCTAAACTCAGGGCCAAGTGCTCAGAACTTGAGGCTCAGCTGGAGGAAAGCAGGAGAAAAAAAAGCCACGGTTTGCACGAGCAGACTAAAGTGTTCGAAGCGAACCAGAAAGTGAAAATTGCTTCAGCGAGAGAAAAAACTCTAATCCGTGAACTAGAAGTCAACGCGAAGACGTGGGCTCAAGACAAGGTCCATTATGAGGTGCAGTTAGCAGAATGCAGAGCCATAGTGGAAACATTAAAGGAACAGCTTGCTACTTACAGAACTAGAGCTACAGCACCCCAACAACCCGGACTGTCGTCTAGAGTGCCAAAAACTGTTGCAGCAGAACAACAAAATCGCCATCAGCCTCGTTCAAGAGCAGAAGTTATTACCGATCCTACTAGATTAAGTCATCAGTCTCGCTCAAGAGCTAAAAACCCCACTACTCTACCACCGACACGAAATAGCCAAGACTCGAGAAACCCGTGGCAATCACAACCTGAGGAGGCGCGTAGACGCTCACTAATGTCTATATCACGACAGCTGCATCCCTACTCTCGAAACTCATCGATACGACCGCACCCACAATCTGTGTTCGAAAACAGTCTAGATCCAAGACTCAGTTTCTAGATGTTATATATGTATGCATGTTGTGTAACATTAATTATGCAATCTGTTGTTTAAATTTGCTATTTTGATCTAATAATCCGAACTCTGTGCAAATTTAGAAAATAGAAAAAGCAGAAGAGTGTGAGTACGTGAAGAGTGTTGTATAAAAACACGTACTAAGGTAGCAAGTGACTGTGTGTGTGTGTGGTGTTACGCTATACGATGGCTGGTAACTTCTGGCAGTCAAGTCATTACCAAGAGTGGCTGTTAGACAGGCAAGAGATCGAGATAGGGAAGCAACACGACCTCGCGATCCTCGAATCAAGTGACAACCTTCAGAAAATCCACATATTTTTCGCTAACTTCATTCAATATCTTGGAGCAGAGCCGCTAAAACTGAGACAGCAAGTCATATCGACGGCTATCGTCTACTACAGGAGGTTCTACTCACGCCACTCCCTCAAGGACATTGACCCGCTCCTCTTGTGTCCCACGTGTATCCACCTGGCCTCTAAAGTTGAGGAATGTGGTATGATACCCGCTCACAATCTAATCATGAGATGTAAACACGTCTTTCGGCAGAAGTACGCCGCCATTTTCAAGAAGGAAGTGTATCCGTACAACGCGCACAACCTTCAAGAGTGCGAGTTTATTTTGCTAGAGATGATGGACTGTTGTTTGATTGTGTACCATCCCTATCGACCGTTGACGCTCTACGTGGGTGATCTGGGACAACAACAGGATACGCTACTGCCGACAGCTTGGAGGATTGTCAACGACTCTTACAGGTGTGTGTGTGTGTGTACTTATAGTCAGACTAAGCCCTTTCATCAATCATAGCAACTTTATACACTTCGAGGGCATTTAACTCAAATTGGAATGTCCGATTTAAAACATGCTTCACTACAGTAGATTTAGTAATTTGCTTTTATTTATTGTGTAAAATTAATAGTCATGACTTGTGTCCAATCGTTAAACTTTTTTGTTCTCTCTCCTCTCTCTTCTCTCTCTCTCAGATGTGAGGTATGCTTGATGTACCCTCCCTACCTGATAGCGTTGGCGGCCATTCACATGGCTGCCGTAGTCAACAAGAAGGACGTTAAGGGATGGTTTGCTGAGCTCTCCGTGGATATGGGCAAGATTCTGGAAATCACCACTCAGATACTCGATCTGTACAAACTTTGGAAGCGGTATGATGAAGCTAAAGACATGCCTGAATTACTCGAAAAAATGCCTCGTGCGAAATCGCCCTCCCCGTCGGAGGGAGTAAAATCGAAGGTTTCAACACCTTCGCCGTCACCTTCAAAAAAATGACTCACTAATTGTTTTATTTATCTTTTGTGTATTACTTTACAGTCACACACTATGACTAGAGCAATTAACAGAAACCCAGCAAGATCAACGATGAGTGTTTGTAAACGATCAGAGCTTGCCAATAATGATATTGTAGTGTAGCTGGCTACATTACAACAACACATCATTTCAGTGTTTACAATGATTATAGTGTAGCTAGCTACATTTAAGTACGACACATCACTTCAATGAAAGTGTTTCAACTGGGAGAGGAATATAATTATATTGTGCAGAGATATAAAAAATAGCTGTTAATGATCAAAAGTAGCAAATTAAAACCTAACAATGTTCTTGGTGAACTGTTGTCTAGTCCACTGCTCTTCGATGCCCTGAAGGAAGTCTGATCGCACTACTTTCCCACGATGCTTGCAGTACGGCGCCCCTACCGTGCCCTCAGGTGCATTAGCATCCTCGTCAACACGGAAGTATACACCTTCACACGGACCATCGTAAAATACACTCTGAGTCTCAAGGAAGTTGAGCACCTGCACACAAACAGAAGTCAAGTACTTCAAACAATAGAATCACACAAAGATCAATCAATAATATCTCTTCAAATTCTCCAGATAGTTTCTCCTCTGCATAAATTAACTCCTAGACTACATAATTATATATGCATAGCTACAGGAGTGCATGCACTCATAACGTAAACAGTAGTCAGTGGCGTATATTCAGCTAGGGGCTCAGGGTGCTCGAGCACCCCCTACCCTATGTAGCTAGATTGAAAGCGAGCTATTATTATGATTGTTCTTTGTTCTATTATTGTAATCAAGGTGTGTCCCCCGTCACGCGCTGTCAAATTGGATGTGCGGGCGGACAACAATTTCACGCGACCTAGGGCACTCTCGATCTCCTAGTGATATTCCTAGAAACGCCACTGGCAGTGAGCCTATAGATTGACACACACACACCACTCACATTTTGTCGTCCAGAGAGTGTTGTCTCAGCAATTTGCCTGACGACAGGTATTGTGGTGTCCTCCAATCGTCTGTTTCTCTCTCTCCAGCTATAAAACTTTCCTTCTGTCTGATTGTACAGATCAAACGCCATAAAGTATCCGGGAATCCGAGTATAATGAATCGAATGCTTTGCGTACAGCCACTCCCCAAATAGAATGTTGTTTCCAGAGTCCAGTAAATCGTAGAGCTCTCCCGAATGTTCTGACAGCCACGAGTCGAGCGTAGAGAATTGCCTGTGAGTTTTTGAGTTTACGAAATGCGATCTATTCTGAACACGAATCTCCATATTCTCTCCTAACGATATTCCAAGGTTTGCACCATCCACTTTTTCCTCCATGGAAACAAAGACCTTAGAGACTGATTTTCCTTTACTCTGCTTGCCCGCTCGTTGGGCTGGTGTGTAGAACACGGCCTCTTCACCAGAGTCCATGAGCAGGTCATCTCTTGAGACTCCTGTCCCTCCAGCATTGAACAGGTGCTTTGTCCTGGGGAACTTGAACACGTCGACTCTGTTACTTGCCATCACTTTAGCACTAAGCGAAGTATGAAAGTTTATAGACAGTCACAAATCTGATCACCATAATATCTCTGGTTTGTTGCTGTATTTTTCAATGTGGCCGGTTGTGCAATGCAAGTCTGCAGCTAGCTAGCTAGCTAGAGTGCGACTAAAGACAGGAATGAGTCCAAGGTTGAACTTTGACCTTTTTTGTTTATCTTGTTGTACTTTGACCTTTTGCTGAACGGTCCCGTGCATGCGTATGTACATAATACGGTAATGACAGCTAGCTACATATAAGACAGCTACATATAAAACATTATTCAGTGCAGTGCTATCGTCAGTCACACTCGGCGAGGTTTCTTATGAGGAGGAGGAAGAGAGCAATCATAACAAAACCAGTCTCCTTGAGGTGAGCCTTGTACACCAACACATTCCCTGTAGGTATTTTTTTACTTTATGGTAAAGAACTCATTCACTCACTCACTCACTCACTCACTCACTCTAACTTTAACTAGTAAACTCACCAGTGAAACCATTCTTTACAATAGTCACACATTATCATATTTTTTTTCGCTGTAATTATTTGACATTTCCCGCAACTCCACTCTGCCTTTTTTTCTTCGACTATAGTTAAAATGATAAAATCTCGCTAGCATTAATATCCTTACTTTGTATTTGTATAACTTTCCACACGTTAGTACCGAAGAAAACGTGTAGCTGAGGGATGTAAGGAAGATCAACAATTTCATCTGGTAACGAAGACTCGACATCATTTTCTTGAATCTTGTAACCATGATTGATGGCTTTGTCAACAGTGGAAATGCATCTGCACAAGGATCGAAGTGCCTCTACAGTGAGTGAATGTAAACATTAATTTTAGTAACACACGAATGATAGTTTTGGCTAATCTATAAACTAACTTGAAATGGTTTGTCTGTCTTTGGAACTTGTTACTGTGTCCGTAGTTAACTGTTCACTTTCATACAAAGATTTGTCATCAAATAGTGCAGTACGTAATATTTGCTTGTCTTTGTGTGTTGGTTTTGCTAATTTAATGGTAGGCCTCTTTGTTTTGTTTTTAGTAGATGTGAAAGGTCTAACATTCTGAGGTGTAATACGTTTGTTTGCAGGTTCTATTTTCCTAATTGGAAATTTCTGTGTAGCTAAGTGTACCATTCTGCACGAATTCTTAGCTGATAAAATGTGTTTCTCAGCTGTTAATAAGCCTTCGACACTACTGCATTGTCGTACTTGTGTGGTTAGTGAAAGTAATTTGTTTAGAATACGCTGTTTGACCACTTGTAAGTTGGTAGATTTTGCTTGATTCTTGAGAGCCTGTAGTAGTGGTAGCTGTAATTTCTCTGTTGACTTAGATTTTTTCTTGTTTTGCCGAGGTTGTGTGCTGGTAATAACTGCATGTATATGCTTGCACATAGTGTTGTTGATTAATGCATCTATACAATTGCAGCAGTACATATGTGCACATGAGTTGCATTGTGGGCATGTTAGCTCACAAGTAGCAGTAGTACACTGCTCTAGTTCCTTTACCACTGTGTACTGTCTTTGTAAGTCTGCTGATGTCACTGTCCATGTACTCTTGTTTACTTTACTAACATTGCTAGTAGGTAGCCGTAGACTGTTGTTGTGTCGGTTGATTATGATAGCTTTTCGTCGGGATACTTTCCCTTTCTCTAGTTTAATTATTCGCTCAAATATTTTATCTCGTTGATATTTCATGAGCATTTGTACACATTTATCCACTCTTTTGTTAGTTTTCCCCTTAAGATATAAATACTTTAGGACCCGATGAAATGATTCAACGTACATGTTTGTGTTGATGAGGGAAGATTTTCTGTAACATAGTGCCCATTGAGTCTTCCTTTGTACATAATAACTTTCAAAATACTTGCAAAATTGCTCAGTAGCTTTGGTTTGAAGTTGTTTTCGTGTTTGTGTTAAAAGTTTCTCAAAACTGGTTATGTCTGATTCTTCTAGTAGTAGCCGTAAATTGTGATAGATGGTTTCGGCTAGTTGTTTGTTCCGTACAGAGTTGAGTTGTCCTCTCCATGCTCGGTCAATGTGCCATGTGCACAGTAGTTTTTGTGGTCCTACTCCAAAAACACCTATCCATGCTGAGTAAAATTGATCAGCATCGTCTGTCATAATCCAGTTGGGTACAATTAA
>VSKX01033711.1_pt1 | contig 10245 bp, 9 predicted proteins | sample 4799481 | NCBI WGS metagenome assembly VSKX01 (sample SAMN12179537, study PRJNA552185) | sponge metagenome | biome: deep-sea hydrothermal plumes; feature: spots directly above weak diffusing fluid; material: sea water; isolation source: sponge from the Swan site of a hydrothermal vent ...
AAGAGTCTGAACACCTGTCACCAGGCTTCTTTTTAGAGGCTACATTGTAGCTAGCTTCCACCGAGGCATCAGCACCCGCGGTGCTTTCATATTGTTTATAGTGTATATACGTGCTGGACATAGATATATAATGATTGTATGGTCTGTTGTATATAATACACTAGCTACACTGAATCTGTTTGTGAGTTACTGTACACAATAGAAGTTTGTTTTGTGAGTTCTGTTGTGCTCGGATGTTTCATTGACTCATTACTATCTCTCCAACCATTCCTTTCAAGAGTATCTATTTGATTATGAGATACGTTTTCATTCGTATAAGCGATGTCTGTTGTGGCATCCTGCTGGTCATCTTCTACTGAAAGGCTATTAATCACATGGGTTCCTTTGTCAGTATCATCATTGTTGTGTTCGTTCGTACAATGTTCTTGCTCATTTAAGCCTGCTTCCAGATTAGATTCTCTACGCTTTGATTTCTTCTTAAAAGTGTTGGTTGTGCATCCACAAAGTGTTTTGAACACTAGCAAGAGCAGTAAAACAATCTGTGCAGAGTTTGTCAGTAGATTGTACAGTGAGACACTATCAGCTGTCAGACTGAGGGGACTGCCAACTATAATGTGTAGGAATGAAAAATTGGTAAAAAGGGAAACTTGTATGCACTCTAAGGTGTAAGTTGATACAACGTACAGTGTACATGCAGTGTACACATTAGTAAATTAACGAATAATGATTAATTCTCCAGCATTTCATTGCTTCTAGCTATTATTGGGAACAAGCTTTGGTCTTGGCATGCATGACATACCTTGAGCTCCAGTTATAGTGCCTGGAGGGTTGGTGGTTGGGCTGGCACACTTGTGTGGTGTAGAGGTACTCACTATCTCTGTGTCTGTGGTGTTTGTTTGGCTCTGAGTGGTTGATAAAGTTGACTGTGTGGTATCCTGTGTGGTTGTGCTGTTTGGTTGCTCTAAACAGAGAAAGAGTGTGACCACCATAATAATAATAATTATAAGCATATACGCATGCATATAATTTATGTATATATTCTTGTACATGCTTGCATGATTATGTAGCTACATACATGTATTTATTGCTTAAGCTGAAAAAATGCATCGTTGATTCTATATGTAGCTTTCCCCTTACCTTCTTCAATAGCAAGCGTAATTTCGTTTGAGCTGCAAAAGTTTTGCGGAAGATTAGGATTGCTACTATCATTCAACAGAGTGCATCCTTTCATTGTGCTGTTTTGAAGCTCGAATGATCTCGGTGCAAACAAAGCTATCATTCTGTCGCACTTTTTATTCGAAAATAAACAGGGTTCTTTGTTATGCGTGGAAACAGTTATTGCTATTTCATGATGATTCTGTGGGACTTGTCCTGTTAGATGCCAATTTAGTCTTTCATAAGAGCTATTCTTGTTTAGCTCTCTCTCGCATGTATAGAACTAGAACGCAAAACCGTTGATGGGTATGTGCAGTGTGCCATTCTGCAGTGGTGGTTCTGCTGTGCATCTGACAACTGGTGTCTGGTACTCTGCATAGGATAGCATGAGAAGTTGCTGATTGAAATATTTACATGATTGCTATGATTGCTATTTTTATGCAGCATGCTGCAGGATCTATGGCCTTTGTACTTGTATTAACTCACCTTGAGCCTTTACTGTAAACATGTGGTAGCTTAGAGCTAGAATAGGGAATAGTAGTGTTCTTAGTTGCATCTTGATTCCAAAGTTATGAACAACAGTTAGCTACTGTTTGAAATGTCTCTGTGCATGCTTGCTTTTATAATTGTGTGTATCCACCATACCGTAATAATATATGGATTTTCCCCACATTTTGCTGATGCCCCACATTGATATTCATAGCTGTGATTTGACCGTTTATACATGTAGCCTATACACAGTTGCATGGCAATAGTGGAATTTGCTCAATTGAGTGTAGTGCATTCATTGCAACAATCTTATGCCGAGCATGCAAGTAGCTACTGTATGTACATATAAGCAGGTAATAGTTTACGTCATCCGTATAGGAGCCATGCAGTGTGCATGTGTTTATGCATTGTAATTGCATGTATAGTTATTGTGTGCTATTGCATGTGTGCATGCACAGCTAATTGCCATTATACCAGTCAGCAAAATGTTGTTGTTGTAATACATGAATAACTTATATATTCGGTAATGATCATTAATTTGTATTGTATAGTGAACATCTGCACCCATTATGTTCATTTGCCACTCTTAGGAGCTTTGTCCATCTAGAGCCTGAGGCCTGTAGTTCCCATCTGTGTGCACACCTTCCATTATCGTGTCGTTGCGATTCTCTTCACTAGTGGTGAAAATTTTATGCTTATTTTCAATAACATTACTAGCTTGTAGGTGCTGCTTGGGGTGTTTCGTTGCTCTCCAAATGATTATTGGGTAGACCAGGAGCAGTAGTAGAGTTTGGATGAGATTATTGACCAGGTTCCACACCGACCCTGCCCTCTCTGTTGTCACCCAGCCTGCATGGACAGAAGTAATATAATTATAGAATACTGTATTTTACTATTCATTTCAAAAGTTCGCAAGAATTATTTTCGTACGCTTCTAGCTATTAATTTTTTACTTGCAGCTATATTTAGTTTTACCCTACAAACTATTTTTGTCAGCAACTATAGTAAGGAAATAATTATAGTGTGGGTTCATTTAATAGAATCTAAGAAAGCAGTCGCTGTTGCACTTCTATGGATTGATATAAGCATATCACTTTCTATTACAGTGTGTGCAAACAGCTATAATTAAATTTTTCTTCTCTATACGTATATTTTATCCACACGTCAGTTGTCTGTTTTTGAGCGAGAGTAATAGTTTTCTAATAATTGTTATAAATTTATAATTATATAGTTTGACTTACTTTGCTCGTCAAAAATGGGATTGACCAAGGTAGGCTCAATTTGCTGAGTTGTAGTAGTCACTGTTGGGGGAGTTTTTGAATTAGCAGTAGATTCCATACTGGGTGAAGTTTCTCTAGTAACTGACGGTGTAGGTAGTAGCGTGGTGGCCAATCCTTCGATTACAGACACCGGCCGGCTAATTGTTGATGACATTGTTGTAGTGTTAGAGGGCATTACTGTACTTGTTGCTCCTGCTGAGAGTGCTGTTGTTGGTACTGCTGCGTTGTCAATTGTATCTGTATGTATATTTTTATGTACATAGTTATGTGTTTGCAGTATGTTGTATATAACTAACAGAACTGTTCTGACTGTTTGCTATGCAAATGAAGGTGGACGGGGCTTCAGGAAACTGTGTAGTTTAGGGTGTGTCTCAGAAGATGCTCAATCATCATTTTCCAGTCAGTCCATTCACAAGCGAACGCTATGGCTCCATTTAGCAGCTTGGTAGAAGAGTTTTTTTCGCTAGCTAGGTAGACTTACTAACAGCTATTTTTTGTTTCACAGAGCATTCAAAGATCTTGAACGTAAATAACAATATGGTAGAAAGTGCGCATGCGTATGGAAAGTGCCTCGAGGCGTTGGTTGTCAGGATATATACCAGAATTTTATGGCCACTTAAACGAACCAAGCACGAGGTTCGTTTTACTACCATAAATCCCTAGAGAACCCCGGTATAACTGTAACATAAGTTTGCTTGTAGAAGATACTGCGTGCATATAATTATAATGTACGTACACTGCATGTACCTTGATTTAGCTGAACTGCAAATTCTTGGCTGCAATGCTTGGTACCATTAATGTGTGTACAAATCTGTGTGGTCTTATTCTGATGTTCAGTTGACGTTGGTATATAGATTATTATGATGCGATCACAAGCAGCAGTAGAATTGTGCAAACAAGTAACGTTGCTTTGTGTAATTTGCTGTATATCTGGTTCCGGCTGGTCAAAATTTGTTATTCCGGGTATAAACCAGCCCTCTGCTGTATATCTGTGCTCACAAATAAACAATGCGTAGCTATTGAAGCGTATTGTCAGACGTCCATTGTTGAGAGGTGGTTGAAAAATACATCGGACATCTGTGTGTGGGTGTGTGAGTGTGTGTGGGTGCATGGGTGCGTGCGCGGGTGGGTGGGTGTAAGTGCGTGGTGTGGCGTTGCGTGTGCGTGTGCGTGTGCCGTGACTGTATTCATTCAGATCATAATTATTATTGATGCTGTACATCTCTTTCCTATCTTTAATCTAAACTGCTGTAGTATATTTAGTCTCTACTGATTCTGTGTGTGTGCATTTCTTATACTACGTATGCTGTGCTGCTCATGCAATTGTTATACGATAATTAGCTTACCTATTGTTTCTTGCTGAGAAGTCAAGTCTAGCAAGTAAAATATGAACAAAATGGTGGCTCTTTCTTTGAACATAGCTTCTTTAGTCTTATAACTTTGCACACTATAACTACTTGCTGTGCTTGATTTGTTGTGCTTGCTTGTTGTAACCAGGCTGTGCAACAACGGAATGCTTGTCGAACTGAACTGCTAGCCGTGGGGGGTGTAAACACATTGTGTATACATGTACATACATGAGTGGTATAAATCAGTATCAGTTTTCACCTATCATTCCATTAATTCTGATTGTGTGCTTTGCTTCTGGTGTATGAACATGTAGTGTTGTTATAGTGTGTATGTGTGTACAACATTTAATAATCCAGGGTAAATACCCAGTATAAACATAATGTATTAATAATCCAGGGTAGAGACTTAGGATGCATGCGTATATGTGTATGTGAACATCAATGTCTTTAGTAGGTTAAACTACTGTGTACAGGCTATTTGTTTGTTTAAAAAATCTCAGTGTTGACTATTTTGTCGTCTAACTGTAGTATCATTTTTTGTATTCAATCTCCCCGTCCTTGTCATGTCTATTGCAGAGTCATTATTTCCAGAGTCGTTTGATAACAATTTAGCAAGTGAAGCATCTATCTCATCGCCTTTGTCGTTCATTTCGTATGATGGTGCTACATGCTTACCACGTAGTGCCAGATTGTCTTGTCCGTTATTCATGTCCACCTTTTCTTTTCGTTTATTTTGTAGTGATGTCTTGAGTATTAAAACTACGATGATCAGCAAAAATGTCTGTAGAGTATTATTGGTGATGTTAATTAGAGAAAAAATGTTTGCCCATTGGTTCAACTGACTCATCCAGCCACCTGCAGAGAATTAATTTTCTTACAAGTTCTAGAAACGTATTCATTATTAATTTCACTTACCTGTGGCTGCATCTGTGGCCGCATCTGTGAAACTGACACTTGGGGGTTCGGTTATCAAGGGCAGTGAACTAGTTGGCAACATTATTTCTAAACATAAAGTAATATAAGTGTTGTAACTGCACATGCATGTACACATTGTGTCATAAATACATGCATGTAATCATCGTGGATTTTTACCTTCTATTATCCTGACCGTAAATGCCCTATCATCACATAAACGCATTCCATTGGATAAAATGGTACATCCTTTTGTTTCAAAACCATCAAATTCCTGCGATGTTGCTGCAATAGTCACAAGAAATCTGTTGCAATTCGCCACATTTTCTGAAAAGAGACAGGGCACATGTTCCCAATTTCCAGGTATCAAATCGTTGTGTCTTCTTTCCATTAGTGATTCGAAGTTATCACTCAAGGACCAAAATTCATTGCTTAAAGTAGCGCTGCTGCCAGTTTCGTGCTCACAAATCACTGTTGCGTATTTGTTCAGCTGTATTTCCAGTACGCCTTCTTTTATTGGAGGCTGTGAAGTGCAGTGGATAACAGGACCATCTGCATGATAGGGTGGCACATACGTATCGAATCTCTGTTTGCGTTCAGTTGACCACGGGAAGTGAACTTACAGGACATACAAATAGGGCAAGTAGCTATGTAGTAGCTTGTGAATTGAGGATTTTGAAGCGGGGGGGGGCTAGTCAAAAACTCCATAACGCTGCGAAATTTTTGAAGCCACCCCACTTTGGTGACATATAATGGATAATTACCTGCCTGTCAGAGGAGGTTAGATGTGCGTCATATACTGTCATCAAATCAAGCTAAATTTTAGTTGACTCTGCATATTTTGGCACCTTTTGGCACCTCAGGTAGTTTACTGTAGTTCAGAGCATGTCAGAACCTGTTGATGTCAGTTTTCAATGTTAGAAAAACCAAGTATAAGTAATTAGATGCGTTCGTATTTTCGACTCCCAGTAACCATTCAAATCGTAGATATCCTGGAAGCTCATGACATGGGCCCATGCACAACGAAGACCATAGGTCAAGCTATGGCCAGAAGGAGGACATTAGATGAACAACTAGCAAGCCATAGTACAAGTATCGGTATAGTCATATTTATTGCAGATCTTCTAGCTAGCTAGGTAGCTATGTTGTGGGTGTGGTCAACACCTGGTAAACTATGCATGCAATATCGCATGATACATGACGCGCATTCAACCTCCTCGCCAGGCTGTATAGTCATTATGTAGGCATGGCACAGTCTACGATCAAGGCTAGCTAAGTAGCTACATATAGTAGCTAAATTTTTTTTGTAGTTTAGCTTACAAGCTAGCTATTGCTTTACGTATACTGTAGGCTATCTCAGGCAAATGGGGGTTCCATTGCACCCTTGTTCCGCCACAGATACGTATAGATCAAGACAGGGTGGAGGTTTCAGCCCCTAAAGCTCACTCAGGTCCCTTGTATCCGCCTATAGCGCCTCTGACAATGTAACTATCTTTTGACTGGTAGCTAGGTGATCATCTTTTTTCAAAGCTATAATTATCTGAAATGCTGTCTATAATAACAAGTGCAAGAAGTAGTTTTATGACAGGCTAAAGAGTGGTCATCAACTGAACACTGAATGCGAGCAGATAATATTCACAAGCTTCATTGTATACGTGAAGTTTTGTAATTGCCAGTTGGCATGATATGCATGTATTACATAATATTATGTAAAACCTAATCGCTGTTCGTACCCAATTGCGTTCGTGGTTGAAATGTTAGCTAATGTCTGTTAAGCTCATGCTTTGTTGTTCTGTGTAGTTGGGAATATTGGAATATTGGAATATAGCTTCGAAAAGAGATGATCACTTACCAGTCAAAAGTTAGCTACTTCGCCTATAATGAAAATTCACTGTGTAAATTTACTTCCGGTTTATTTCCGGTGGTCAACTGAACACGAACATGCAGACATTAGTTATAACACACTAAAGAGTGGTCAACTGAAACATGCAGACATTAGTTATAACACACTAAAGAGTGGTCAACTGAAACATGCAGACATTAGTTATAACACACTAAAGAGTGGTCAACTGAACGCGAACATGCAGACATTAGTTATAACACACCAAAGAGTGGTCAACTGAAACGTCAATGCTGAGGTATAGCTAGTTGGCAGAAGGCTAATGTGAATTTGTATATTAAATGGAGAATGTACATTTTATCTCCATTAATATACATACGTATGTATAGACAGTATATACTGGCTCATACTAACCTTGGCTCTTAGCTGCTGCTGTCCACACTATTACTAGGAATAAAGCTACAAGTTCTTTCTCCATGTTAACTGTAGCCTAGGGCTATAATGATGATGCAGGTGGTTGTTTGTCACCGTTTATTTAGTTATTCATTGGTTATAAAGAATTTTGATTGCATAGCTGAACAAAACAATGAATAGTAGAATGGTAAATTATGCATATAATACAGATAGGTGCCATAAATATTGCAATGCAGATTCGTGTGACTAGCTGCTTCGCTATCTAGATTGTAATACTTCTGGACGCATTTTTGTACTGCTCCGTTATTTGACCAAGTGAGTAGTTGTGCCCATGTGCATGTGTTCCTGCATGAACCTGTCATTCAACTTCTGATGGGGCCACTGTGCTGCTTCTTCGCGAAGAATTGCGAGGCTGTATTTAAATAAAGCAGATAATGTACATGTGCATAGCCATTGAGCCAAGTTTACTTTTTTGTTTTTTGAGGTGGAGGGCTTATGCAAAATGCACAAACAAATGGCCAGGATGATGCTCACTACCAGCAAACACATAGTAGAAAACCCCAGAATGCCTGCTGCGATAATTACTCCAGTGTGTGTGCTTGCGTCAGCTGCATGTGCACAAAATTATAGTTAGGAATTTTGTATTAATAATCAATTTACTTACCACAGTCCTTGTGTGGCACTGGTTTGATGGTGCTCGAGTTGCCACTGTTGTCAAAAGTGTCGTTTTCTGTAGAAAAATTAATAATGATTGTTAGAAGAGACCCCATGCATGCCAATGGTTGAAGACAAACAGCATTATGACGATTGTGTGATAACTTATTATGATGATGAATATTGGGTTCAGATGTTTACCCATTGTGCTGTTCACTTCCTGTGTAATTTTCATGACTTCATGCATACTATACAGATACAGTAACGTACCTATGACCCTGATCTTGTACTGCTGAGAGTTGGTTGCATTGATTTGTCCTGAGACTGTTGCATAAACACAGAGTCCAATTGTCAAGTTGTTGACATTTTGTTTGTCCCCCCTTACAAGTATCTGGAAGACTTTGCAGATACTAGTGGCATTAACACTCGAGCACTGTATCTTCATGTAGTCGATGTTTAGAGTGCTGCTGTCAATACAGCTGTCGAGGCTAATATCTATACCAAAGACATTGGCTTCAATGTTGCTTACTGAAAGCGTCAGCTCTACCCACTTTCCCTCCACTATAGAATGGTTTCCTGCTTTGGGGTATCTTGAGATGCCTAATATTAATAGTGTATATAATTATAGTAGAATCATATACATGGTTAAGATTCTTTTACTTCATATACAGTGTACATGGTTTTAAGAGTATAGTACATGAATATGTGTGTTTCTTACGATAAGAGAATCCACACCCACTCAAATAGAGTGTTAGTCCCAGCATCAAGAAAATTTGTGAAATATACATCATTTTTGCTGTTTAATGAGTAGAAATCGACTCTTTTATAGTTATACGATTTCTCAGCATGCAGCAAAATGCATGGGAAGTTCCCGGGGAGTTTCCCCATAGAAAATTGCTATTGAATCATTACCTAAATGTGCATGGCATGCAGTATAGTTAAATGTGACTCTTGGGACTTTTGTAACTACTGAATCAGCTATAAACTTTGTCTTTCAATAGTATGAGTTGCAAATTGATTTTAAAGATACAGAAATAAATATGGTAGCTTAATCACTTCTAGCTTGTGAGAAATAGACCAAACAACTCTCTTACGCTTGCTACTGTACGCACTAATGCGCTAGCTAAGCTAACATACAAAAGTTCATAAATTTCACTTGCTTCAATTTTGTCAATGAAGTTGCTTGACATCCTTACCAGGATGATACATTTCGTTAATTTTCGACAGCTAGCTAGGTTAGTAATAGCGTTTATTAGCAAGACAAATGTGCCCTCATTCATCAGGAAGGGTCGTCTGAGCACTCATAGACCAAAGTTGTGCCACATGTCGGAATTTCGGTGTGGTCAATCAGATTTAAGTCATGTGGCAAATTTGAGGCAGTAAAAAACATGTACCATGAATACATTGTCACGGCGAGGTTATAATCATTGTGCATAAGCAACCGGCCACAGTGGGCTAGCTACAGGGTGCAACATGGTGACCTACCCCTTCTGCAGCTGTAGAAGCTATTGGATATATCGAAGAGTCAGCATGAGGAAATAGCGCATTATATCGCATTGTATCTACTATAATCACGTTCGTTCTTATGGGTTTATCAGTGTTTAAGTGTGGTGATTCACAGTCCACAGTATCATGACTTTGATTTAGGCCTGCTCAGACGTTTTCCTGATGAATGAGGGCAGCGATCCATTAGATCAGGTGACAACGAGTAGATCTAGTCAGTGTTGCATCATCAAAATTTCAGATACTAAATACTAAACATCATAGTCATTATGAGTATACATGCGTGTGGACTAGATCTAGCAACAGTAAGATTATGTAGTAAGACTATACACAATTGCTGTAGCTACTGAAAAAAAAAAAGTATAATAATATGTTATTGAGATGAGAAGGAAGGTATGTCATTGAGATAATAAATATATGTAATGCTAAATAGGAAATTTAGTTTTGAGAAAAGTTGATGCCAAACTGTACTACATTAAAAACACACTATAATTCTTTGCCTCGTGAAACTCGTTCTTTTATATCAATTCCTGTACAGAAAAGCTTTCTAACCTTCACAAGACTCTGAAGAGCTGGACTACCAGCACGCACCCAAAAAATCATGAAGAGAGAACAAACGGCTCATATTTTATTAGCAGTTGCAGATCCG
>VSKX01062589.1_pt1 | contig 10245 bp, 10 predicted proteins | sample 4799481 | NCBI WGS metagenome assembly VSKX01 (sample SAMN12179537, study PRJNA552185) | sponge metagenome | biome: deep-sea hydrothermal plumes; feature: spots directly above weak diffusing fluid; material: sea water; isolation source: sponge from the Swan site of a hydrothermal vent ...
CAAACGGACTACTGTAACCCGCTGGGCGCGGCGCGACCTCGGGTTAATGAATGCATTTTTTTTGTTTTGGTACAAACAGCGCCCCATAATTGTGTGACCCATTTTCCCAAAATCGTATGATAGCTACTATTAATTTTACTGTGTTTGTTGTGCTATATATGTGCAAAATGATGTAATTAATAATGGGTGTGGCTTCCGCCCCAAAAAATTTGCTTTGCGGCCAACCGACGGCTAACCAATTCAATGCACGCTACACGCGAACTTTGCCCCCTGTTTTCAGATTCCTGACTACGCCCCTGGGGCCCACATATATACGTAGTCACAGTATATACATACAGTGCTCAGAGTCTGGCAATCGGTTAGTCGCGCATGTCTTTTACACGCGAGCTCCTCGTTTAATGGACTTGTAGGAGGAAGCTCGTCTGCACCCGTACCAATGAGAGATAATTATTGGAGAGTCATTAAGTTGTAATTGTCTTTTGGATACCATGATGAAAATACTCCACATTAAAAGTTGTACCTCACTTGCTTCATCGGAGCAGTCAGACAGAAAAGGACACACATTAATTTTCCCTTGTCTAAAATAATATTTTCTTCACGTTTTCTTTCCATTCCCATTGAAACGTGACAGATAACTTAAGTCAAAAACGTGTTTGTTAAAAAAAACGTACCGTGTTTTGTTGCAGGAAAACAGGCTTATTTCAATCTACATAGCAGAGTAAAAGTCTACGAGACATCTTTTGTTACCAGTAGATCAACTTCTAGCTAGTTAAGTGTCATAGCTGACATGCAATTGTACGAGAGTGCAACCATTTTTTGTACTAGAAAACCGCTTCCTGGTGCATGTCACTGTAGCCACGCCTAGCTGTAAAACTTGATTTTGGGCATTGCAAGCGAGGGCGCCTAATTTGAGGTATAATGCTAGCTAGCTAGCTAGGATGTAATTCATTTGCACCATATGCAATAGCTTTGCCCCATCTACTTTTAAAAGAGTTTTGCACCATTATAGGATCAGTTCATTTATTTGAGCCTCATTTTCAGGAAACATGTGGAACGTACAGCAACTTCAGATCATTTCAGAGCCACCTCAACCATGCTGTTTTGGACGCTGTTTTGGACACTGATGACGACTCTGTTGTAACCGTTCAAACTGCCACTTAAGAAGCAAGTATAAACGAGTTAGATAGTGACATGCACGTTGATGGCAATGATGCTACCATAGGTGCTAATTCAAACGAAACCACCCTGAAGCGAAGTGCTTGCTTAAAAGGAAGAGAGTTAATGGAGTGACTTAGGTTGCTTTAAATGATATTGTTGAAGGTGTGTCACGAGTTCGTGAGGATACTTTATGGCCATTTGAAGGATTAGAAAGACGCTATCTGCAGCAAAAGTACTTCAAGAGAGTTGATAAAAATAAAAACTATTGTTTTTATTACGCTTTATACCACCAATTGAGAGACGGCTCGGTCGAAGTCGAAGAAAAGTGAACGGCTCAAATTATTTTCAGATAATGTTTACATCGGAAGAGGTACATGTAGAGACTGATCTTTGAGTACCTTATTTTTTTATCTTGAGGTCATAAAAGAAGTGACGGCTTATTAGGAGATTATGTATTGGTTAGATCATGGGCATAAGGTATCTATGTGTTATGGTGTCCCCAAGTCCAAGGGCCCAGCCCGAGGGCTGAGGGACACTATAACCATAGATACCGAATGCACCTGGCCTAACCGATTAAGATCCCACTTTTCATTGGATAACTACTCCTTAGTTACTGCTTCTGCATAGTAACCAATCCTTCAAACTAGTTCTAGCTCCTCTACAACAACTTACTGAGTGTCTATGTAGCTTTATATATAGCTAGCTACTAACTGTTTGATAGCTATAATATGGCTCTATAGTAGTTAGCTAGCTACTAATTGTTTGCTAACCGGCTCTCAGTAGCTATAGCTGTTAGCTAGCTAGCCTCGTCCCCACGCCCACTGAAGATGGGCCTGGCTGCATGGTATCGACTGCTTGCGCATGCGCCAACCTTTAGTCAGATTCTGACTAAGGTCAGGATAACGTGTACACGGTTCTGTAAAATAATAATTTTATTATGACGTCATCGTGAACAGTCAGTAGCAGGCCTTCTTTCTCTCTTCGAAGGCCTGTGGAGGAGGCTAAAGTACTCAGTAGTAATGGTTTTACCACAATAATTGAATTCACTAGCCGTGATTACAGACCGTGTCAACAACTGGCTGACTCTTGTTAGCCACACCCACCTGACCCATTTCCTTGAGCACCTCTGCCTCCCCCTGATGGTTCCTCCTCTCTCTAGCAACCTTTGATGCTTCTCTGAAGCAGCCGAGGGCCAGTGCAGGGTGATGCTCTCGTAGGTGGAATAAGCCAAGGTCAAGGTGACACTTAAATACATTGCTGGAGTGGCCTAGCTCCCTGGGAGTGTGTACATGTAACCAATGAGGGAGCATTTTATTTGAGAAGACATAATATATATATAGTACACATAATTTATAGGTAAGCATAGGCAAGCTTCCAAAAACTCTATAAAAATCACGAATCGAGCAGTATTTTAATTGTTACACTTTGTGCACTCACTTGCCAATAAAGAGAGCTTTCTCTATGAACTTGCGAGCCTCCTTGGTATCTGATTGGATCTCATACACCAGACCTAGGTTGAGATAGAGTCGAGATTTCATTTCCAACACTTCTTTGTTTGATATCTGCCCAACAAGCTTGTCACACACGTCCAAACTGCGATGATACTCGAGTGACGCTTGCTTGAGTAGTTTTGCTGCCCTCACGCCACCCTCGCCACCCTCCTCCAGCTCAGACTGGGAGTGGACAAAATAGGTTCGTCCTAACGTTGCCAATGCCCTCTGTTCCTCTACCAGGTCGCCTAAAATACAGAGATATTCGTTTAGCATACCGTATCGCAGTGAGCATTGAATTTGGCAAAATCACATTGGCGATTTTTTACTTCGGCGATCGTGATCATAAATATTATGTAACGTTGAACAGTACACGTTTGCGCACACGTAGGGGCCAGCTGTAGTTTAAATTTGTTGTTGGTGTTCCATACACAAATTCGGCAAATTAAAAACTTCACCAATAGTTCCTGCTATATTATTATACAGGATATCTATTAAAAGTATGTTACAAGTAGTAAGTGAGACTGACCTAGTTGCCTTGCTATCTGCAGGTACTTTTTTTGATGAGAGAGGGCCTCACAATAATGTCCCAGCTCACAGTGACACTCTCCTATCTTGCGGTGAGCAATAGCTGCCCCTAACCGGTCCCCACCTCCCTCCGACAAAGAGAGCTCAGCCTGATGATATACCAGGGAACGAATATGGTCTCCTGGAAGAGAGGGTAAGGAGGCACAGCACTGATAAGAGGGCAGAAACTGTATGCACCACTCTAGCCTCGTTTGCAGGCCCTCTCTTTTTCTCCATCAGTTCAATAAGAAAAAGCAACCTGGGAACGAGGCTAGCATCACTGCTACTGAGGGAGACTACATGTATACACTGACTGGCAGACAGGCAAACAGAGCATGTGTTTGGATCAATGCAGTAGTGCATTACTGTACCATCTTCAGTGTACAGCTCTCCAATGGTGTTGCATATCCTAGCTTCCTCAGCAAGGTCTCTCTTGTCCTGAGCCTTCTTACGTTGTCCCTTCAGCCCTGTGCAGGTGGGTGGGACAAGACATTTTAAAGACAGGACAATAATTATCATACCATTTGGTAGCTATGTCAGCTCTTACACGTACACAACCCCTTCCTGTGTCCCACATGCACGTAAGCCCACGGTGGGGACAGAAGGCCTAGCCTAGGGGGTTGGTTCTAGCAAGAGGTCAGTGAGCACTATAAACTCACTTTCTATCTCCTTACTGTTCCCACGCTTTGACTGCTTAGGCATTACAACTGCCTGCACTGAGGATATCTACATATATGAATTAGAAACTGAGAGGAGTCTAGTCACTCAGCTCAGAACAGAGAGAGGAGACTCGACTGTAAGAGTTCAAGTCGCGGTTCAAGTGCAGCTGCAATCAGTTGGGTGGAGCTAGAAGTTAGCCACGCCCATGTAAGGACAGCAGCAGGAAAGGGGCGTGGCCAAACCTGCTAATGTGTGTGAAAGTTGTTATCGCTTTGGATCGATCATGAATACTAACTTCTCTAATTCTTTATCACGCAAAGTACGGACGCTCAGCTTCGGCAATCGAAGGCACAGACACCGAGGAGGGCACCTGCTCTCATCTAGCTCGTCTCTTGACGGAATGGCGCAGCTTCATCCGCCACATGTGGAGTCTGCAGAGGTGACGGAAGTACTCACAAGAGTGATAGAACCCAAGAGGTACGTATCGTTTGTTTGTTTTGTGGATGTGATATTCTGCAAGTAACCGACCACATGAAAAACTGACCACATGGGCTATTGTTTTTATTGCCAGTCAGTGCAGTTCATACAAGGTATGCTGCATTTATGGTAGCTACTTATAAGCAAACAAGGTCTGACTGTCCAGAAAGTGTGTCTTTCATCTTATAAAAAGCAAGTTCACAATACAATGCAAGCTCTGTGAGAGGTTGCTCCCTGTGTTTTACGTAGGCTTAATCCTATTCTTGCAACAATGTCCCATCGTATTGTGAACTGGCCTTAGTTGATGTTTGACATTTAACTGATATTGGTAGTGACTGTTGTCATGTCATGGGCCCGCTGTTATTGTGCAGATTTGTATACAAGATTAGCATAAAGTGGTCAGATGTAACGTCAACAACCTCCTATCGCAGCTACAGCGAGTTCTTTGACTTTCAATGCAGCCTATTAGTTGAGTTCCCACTGGAAGGAGGCAATAAAAGCAATCCTCGAACTATCCCCTACTTACCCGGCAAAAAACTATTTAAGAAAAGCACACATGAACTTGCACTCGAGAGAATGCCACAGATTAATGACTATGTTACACAATTGCTGTCGCTTCCAGAGCACATATCAAAATCTGAGAGAGTGTTGCGATTCTTCAAGAGCAATTGGCAAGAGGATCGTCTGAGGAGTGAGGATGATCACAGACGTGACAACAGTGCCAACTATTCTGTACGCTACGTCAGTAGAGGAGCAATGGCATCAGCAGAACACGGCGGAGCACATGTACTGTAAGTGAACGCGTGTGCCTTTGGCAATATTTAGAAAAGCACTGATTGGTGAGTGTTGTTTGACTCTGCTAAGCTTGGTGTTAAGGTCCCCTCCGTGTGCATCAGTATTGTCAACTTTTTGTGGCAAGTCAGTGCTCCTCAACTTGTGCATGAGGGTCGTTGATGTGTTATGACATGTATTGTGTTGGGGCTGAAGTACATGTAGGACATAGTGTATAGTAATTACCAAAAAAGCCTTATTGAAGTTTTCTCTTGTGCCCAGTGAACAAATAATGTTTATGTGAAGCATCAAGTTATTTTTAACAACTTCCAGGGGCAGTTGTGCTTTGTAGTACGTAGTTGCGAGTACACAACTAAACCTTATATGTGAGTAAAGCCTAGTCCAGAATATGATGCTCGAGTTGCGTTGCATCATCAGCATAGGGATACACTGGATTAGAACACAAGCATCAGCGTTGCAACATATTCTGAACTTTCTATACGTAAACACGTAATTAAGGCTGCATTGTGCAGTGGCATAGTGTACAACAAGCACCAGCAGTTTCACTGTGCATCTTTTGTTTTTTATCCCATCCCTCAATCAATTCGTTATACGATAAACTCTCCTAGAACAGATTCTTATCTTACTTACAATAAAGGACATTCTCCTAAAGACAGTTTTTTAGTATCGATGCTGTACAATGATAAAGACAGAGGCCATGGGCCACATGCAAGTGTCATTTATATGAGGATTTACTGTACATAGAAACATACCTAGTATAATGGCGGGAAATTTTCGTTGGGTTTTATTTTCGTTACGGAGAGCCCCAAAACGAACGAAAATGGCTACTATGATGACGTGCTCAGGGCATGCAACAAAAATACCCATGAAAATACGCTTTCAAGGCCTAATAACGGAAATTTGACCCTACGAAAAATTTCCCACTATACAGTATGTACATGTACTATAATGCACTCTTGATAATGCTAATCTCCTCTGTTGTACAGATCTGTTAATGCTGACAGTTTTAACTCTGAGGAGCCCATTGTGTTAGGCATCTGAATAACATGTTTGTTGTAAGCTGTTTGTGTGTGTGGAGAATTTATACAGTTTTTAGAATTTTTCACTTTTCAATTTTTTATGGCGTTTTTCACAAAAATAATGATCATGACTTTTACAATAAAAAAAAATTATGACCAACACAGTATCTCTTTTAGCTGTTTAATTTGTTTCTACTTTGTCAAGGCCCTTGACATTGTCTACTGCTACACGGTTAAAGTTATATATATGAGATTATGAGTTATCGAGTTATGATTCCTTGCATTGATGTAATACGATTAGGATTGTTTTGAGTTGTGTAATATGCCAAATTTTGATAGCAGTTGCTTATCAGAGAAGGCATGAGTGTATATAAAGTAAGGTTGGCCATTTACTTGAAACCAGCCTGAAGCATCACTTGTGGCCCGTGGCTTAGCTTCTGAGATGTTAAATTCCTCTATCCTATCTGTGCTTTTAAACGAGAAGAGCTTGAAAGAATTGATTGTGTCTTGTATCACTGAGTTAGTGTATAGTTTAATCATTTCTGTGCTTCTATTGTAATGGAGCTCTTTCACATATCTCTTAGACAGCGTATGTGTAATGATAAGCATTGCACCAGTTCCAATCAGTACTCCCACACTCTTTAGTGTCTCCCCAATCACTAGATATAAGGGAACGAAGAGTGCCCCACACACACCAGCAGTACCACCGACAGTCGTCAATCCTAAACCCACAGCGAGCTGTTTATTCCATGGTGCTCTATAGACCAACTCATAACCTCCCTCTCTGCTGCTCGTAGATGACATCATACTGGGTGATGTATTAGCTGGACTTGGCTCGGTTGTGTAGTGTCTCGCCTCTGTTTTGCCAAGCGTCATTAGTCGGAATCCTTTGTGGCTCATCATACTTGAAAGACCAAACGCTGAATGTTGTGGACAAGTGCCAACCGTATGGACGGCTGTGCCCAAGGGCAACTCTAATGAATACTGTCTACTAGCATGTTTTGAAAACAGTTGAACACATCTCACAACAGTGTAGAGGGTTGTATTAACAAAATATCCAGAGAGCATTTGCATTGTTGCTAGTTAGCTAGAAATGAAACTGACTATCTCTTTAAAACTATAGATAAGCTATATAGGCTGCAAAGCACCAAGAAGCCCAATATTGCACCATGGCATTCCCTTCTTGATTGTGTACATATGGACTGCACTTTACCACACAATCAAGAGGGGACAACTTTACAGGAAGCAGAGGCAACCATGCAATCACTCATCATTGCTAATTTTAAAGCCTAGCTGCTACAGTGATTTGTTCTGTTCAGGCAGGCTTATCAGGCAGTGCAATGCAGTAGTCTGGTGCCCAGCCCCTCCCCTAACCTAATTTGTGGGCGTAGAAAAACAGTTACTTCTGCATACATGTGATGCTACAAAACACACACTCACATCACATATCAGTTCGTTCAATATCAGCATATACACCTAACAGACTAGAAAGAAGTTTCTCGTTCTTGAATACTTCGCCATGTACAAAATATCCCTTGCCTCGAGCTTCAAACGAGCTGAACGCCGTTGCACTTGGAGGCTTAGCTTCAGAAAGATCAAATTCGTAATACTTCTTTCGTCCAATAAGAGAGAGTGTGTATAGTTGTATCATATTAGTGTTCTTGTTGTAATACATTCGTATAACATAGCCTTTTATCAACCAGTGTAGGAGAGCAGTTGTTGAGGCTCCTACTAACATAACCAGTGTGCTCATTATAACTCGTCCTAACAGAGGCACAGAAGGATTACCCATACACACCAAAACGGGCCCCCCGACCATAGCAGCAGCTGCCGTGGATAGAGAGAAAAGCTTGATGGCTCGAACCGCTCCTTTTAACGGTGCTGTATACACTAACTCAAACTCACCCTCCACAGAAGTAGATTCGGGAGATTGTGAGGAGGTATGGGGGGTATTTTGCTCAGATTCAGTGGAGTACCTACGCATCATTCTAGTCCTAGTCAGTGTTCTTTGGTAACTATCATAACAGTAATCGTGTTGCAGTAGAGATGCTGTACGTGTGCAGAAGACAGACGTATGGGTTCTTGAGCATAGCGGCACTAACATTTGTTGTGAGCAGTTGGTTAAATGTCTGGCTTGTAGATTTATAGTGAATCCCTGAGCTGCTGTAGAGGACAGGAGGAGACTCCTGCTGAGTAAGCACTTTACAGCATTGAGTTTCGGAGACAGTACAAGTGTTCCACTCATTTTGACACTAGAGAGTTCATAATAATAACTTTCTATATTTACAACTTGTTTTATAAACTCACCTAACTCTTCTGAAAGGTCACTAAACACGTTATGTAGTACACACAGTAACAGACACACAGTTTTTCTTTCAGAGCTGGAGGCAGGCAAGGAGAAAAAAAATTAACTTGTGCACTTTATTTAGAAACATGGCTACCCACGTGGCTAGAAGTGTGTTCAGATCCTTGTCAGCGTCGTTCGTACGTTCCTCCAGCAGAGCTGTAGCAGTCAGTACAGCACTCACCAGTGGTCAGGAAGAAGAGGAGACAGACAAGAATATCAGCAAGTAAGGAAAACCCTCAAGAATCACATTCTGCATATAATTTACAATTTCGTGCATGAACTCAGACTATAATAGCTGTATGTTATGTTTTGCGAATACAGCCTACCAGTAAGATCTAGCTAGCTATGGTAGTTTTAAAGTGTGTTAGGTCCACCACTCTGGCAGACTTGAAAAACCTGCGCTAACTAGACTGGTGATGCAGCGCGAGCGACTGGCAAAGTGCCTATCATCCACTCGTCTCAATTAACTGCAACGAGCATTGTAGCCTATCAGATTACTCAACGTCAGAAATATTGTATGGTTGCCTAACCACACAACTACAAGTCAGTGCAGTGCTCACAGTATGGTGCCGTGTTCGAGTAGGTAGCTGGCCAGCTAGCTATATATATAGAGAGCTAGTTTCATTATATTTGCTCGTGATATGTCTTTGCTCGTGATATGTCTTTGCTCGTGATATGGATGAGCAAAAGTTACTAAAGACATGCTGTTGGATGTTATAACGATATTCACGGTAATAGTGTCACGTGATATACACTTTGAGGAGACGACTGGATGGTAGTCAGTTTGCCAGTTTCTTGATCTATGCGCTCGGGCGGCTGCACCGCCAGTCTACCTGCTAACCAAGTTTACTGTACACACATGATACATTATGGCTACTCCTAGCTTTAGTTCTGTTGGTCCAGCTTGATTTTCTGAAAGCTCACAAAAAACTATCAGATAAGTATGAGCTCAAAATTGTTAAAACAGCCCAATTTTGCCACTTATATCGTCCATTGTTTTCCCTCCAAAATGGGAACATTTGGACCCGAAGGCAATTGGTCATCTGAGCACACCATCTGAAAGGTTTATGGTAGAGCTACCTTGTTCCTAACTCAAGTTAGACTCCCTTAGATAGGTTGTACAATTTACTGCTAACGACAGTGTTTATTGTGCCTGTGCAGTGTTCAGTCCACAGTGGACCCATATCACGGCATATCCGCCCAGCCCTTTCCTAACCAGTCTACTGACGTCCTACTAGCAGGCGTCAATGAGCAGGACGTGGAGCTTAAGGCTGACGGTCAGTGAACAATCTTCCTATTAAACTGTACAGGCCTCTGTCCATCGTAGCACAGTCGTAGTAAATTTGATAATAATTTTTACAGAGCCAGAGATAATGATTATTCATTCATGTCAGTATCATTTATTATACAGTAGGAACCTCCATGTAGCACACATGCTGTATGTACTGTATGTTAATTGCCTATTATTATCATAATAATAATAATTATGTGATACTCTCTCCCAGGGATGATCTACCTTCCTGAGATCAAGTACAGACGTATCCTAAACCGGGCGTTTGGTCCTGGAGGGTGGGCACTCATGCCTCGTGGAGAAACTATGCACTTCCAGGTCAGTCCAGAGTTAGTAGTGTGTACCCAGAGGAGGTACGAAGCTGTTGACCTTTGCCAATTGGTTGCTAATGAGGGTTATGTTGTAGCAGAATAAATACGGTAAACACAGAGGCCAACTCCACAG
>VSKX01095531.1_pt1 | contig 10242 bp, 5 predicted proteins | sample 4799481 | NCBI WGS metagenome assembly VSKX01 (sample SAMN12179537, study PRJNA552185) | sponge metagenome | biome: deep-sea hydrothermal plumes; feature: spots directly above weak diffusing fluid; material: sea water; isolation source: sponge from the Swan site of a hydrothermal vent ...
ATTCTTGCAATGGAATGGCTCAAAGAGAAACTGGACGAGAAAAAACTCAAGTTCAGTCAAGTTTGGATCAACGAGCATCTTGCAAAACGAAAGCAATCGCCAGCCCAACGAATCGAAGTGGCCGTTCCTCCTCAAAAGACTCAACGATTGCTAAAGAAAATGGCGAAGACGAATGCAAAAACCTCTCGACCTCTCGTCTTGCTTGATTCACCACAAGTGCGAATGAACGATTCGAAAACTGGCCTTGAAGTTCAAGCACGAGCTGGTTCGGACGCTCAAGAAACGTACAGAGGTACCTTCAATGATTGGGATTATCTTTTGCAAGACCAAGATCCGAACCAACCAACCAATTTAGAGGTGAATGACAATACCGACGAGCTATGGCGTCCAAGACCCAATGTGAAATCGTGGAACCAGCTGTATTCTGAGACGGTCCCCCAACCATTCTCCGTTTTGTACACTGCTGCTGGTGGACCCATAGAACGTCCTGTAACTGGAGGTGTTACTACGAGAAGCTTCCCCACGAACCCGGTAAAGACAGAGCGACCCTCTACTAGACGTTGTGATGAGGTCACCGTGACAGCAGGAGAGAGATCTGGGATGAGCTACAGCCAAACTCCGAAGCCAAAGGCAGCTATTGTTCCCGACACTGATGTTGGGGTTACAACACGCAAATCCGAGGTCAGAGCTTATCTTCAAGAAGAAGCAGGTGCAAATACAGGAGGTGGGATCTTAGACACTCACAGTTTCTCACTAAGTGACAGTCAGGGTCAAGTTCGGGCTCAAGGAACGACATTTGTCACACAAAAGGTCTCAGGACATGGCAACGGAGCGATTGATTGTCCACATGAGTACACAGAACTGAAACGTGATGGAACTCGAGGACCAAAGATAAAGCTCCACAAGCAGTTACTGCCACCACATGCTAGTAGTCGTAATCTGGCTGATGAATGTGCCAAGGCTCGCTGAAGAATATTTTGTAGTTAGATACACAGTGATTAGGACACTGTAATTATATAGCTAGCTAGCTAGTGTGTTTATTATGCATGCACTGTTCAGTTGTCAGTTTTAAATCTTGTTACAGCAAATAATATTTGACTCTTATAGTGTTGAAATTGCAACATTGCCTGAACAAACGTGCCCAACAAAATATTTAAACAAGGGCATCAAGGGACAGAGCTCTATGTCCTTGGTAAGAGCTCAGAGCTCTAGCTGTCATGACTAGCTACATGTGTCTAGCTAGTTTATTTTGTGAGTTTATTATCAATGCCAACAAAATTAATCATAAAAAAGTCATTATAGCTCTATCTAATAGACTATAGTGTCTATAGCACAGTAATTTATAGCCTGGTCTCAAGTTACACTGAAAGGCTCTTAGGACTTCAGTGGGGGATGCTAGGAGCGGGGGGGGGGGGGGGTTACCCAGGTGGTTTCCAGGGGATACCCAGGTGGTTTCCCAGGGGATTTTTTGCTGACCAGCAAGCAACTATAAAACCACTGTTACAGCTCATGATAATAATCTACTCTGTTGTTTTATCGTGCGTCTGTCAGTGAACCATTTGGAGGAGCTCTGCAATTATTATATTCATGTAAGTTGTTATTGACTATACTATAGCTACAGAAAAAAAAAAACTATACATGTCTACATGTAGCTACTTCATAATTAAATTTTATTGACAAGTCATACACTGCAATAAATGTGACATAATTAATATAGCTACATAATAGCTAATAGCACGATTTGAATTGTACTGCATGCGATATTTAGCTAGCTAAGCATAATTATAATTAATGCAGCAGTCTGTCAAGCTGTTCTTTATTTACAGCAAGATGTCTGCAGAGTATTGCGATGGCATAGCCTTCAGATATGAAATGCCCAAAGAAGACCTAGCATTGAGAGGAGTCTGTATCGAAGAAGGGCAACCGAAATTGCTTTTCGATGTTTCCAAGAAAGTGCCAACTCTAACCGAACAAGAAGTTGCTATGTGCATTCGGGTTGTGCATAATGATAATGAACGCCCTGAGTTCTACTACTGCCGCTTTCTCCCTGACCATCCCCTTGCAGCAACCGGCCGACAATATAAGTGCTACAAGCCACTCTATATGAGAAGAACCTCCATGGGAGAAAATCTTGCTGAAATAGACTGGAAGATGAAATGTCTTTCTATTGGTGTGCGCACTGATGAAAAAAAGCAAAAGTTTTTTTCTTGGCCCGAGACCAGTAATGTAGATGGCTTGAAAAGTTGCGAATACTTTGAATTTGAGCCATCGAAGCCTGGTGGTATATATATGAAGTGCAAATCTGTGCCTATCTTCGAAGATTCCAACCAGCTTTTGTTTCAGGGAGAACCTGAAATGATGATTGATTGTAAACAGTGTCCGGGCTATTCGAAATACATTACCGATCATTTCAGCAGTGTTGCATATTTCGATGAGCCACTTTTTCTCAAAATGAAAGAGTACATCAAGCTTATTCTGGCTGTCGAGTGGTTGAAAGAAAAGAAAGTCAACTTTAGTCAAAATTGGATACTAGAGCAAACTGCACCTACTCACGACCCGCCTAAACCACTTCAAGTGGAACTCTCACCTGACCAACGAAACTCAGTCATGAAGAGTTTGAAAAAAGAAGCAAAGAAAGCTTTAAACTCTAACATAATGCAACTTTTCCCCTCAGACCAAAATATTTCTGTCAAAGATCCCACTGTCAAGGTAAACAGTAGAGGTATTGAAGCCAAATTTGAACAAACGATTTCTATTCCTTTTTGTGAGCCTTTCTTAACAACAATGTCAATTAGAACCTCTACACATGATCTTGACTTTGTCTATGCGGGTATGGACCCAAACATGCCAGTCACTTTGGACTGTCACACTAATGCACTTGTATTGCCTGAAGTGGGATCGTGGTCGGAGCTTATGGCCGAGACAGAAGTTTTCCCTTGTAAATGGTTGCAAGATCCAAGCGATATTATGTGTAGGACTCCAGCTCTCACCGGTGGCGTTTCAACGGCTAACATACCTGTCAAAAAAAGGAACGCTCAACCACAGAAAACACCCATTAAAGTGGCAGCCACAACGAGCAAGAAGAAGCAAAAAATTCGACATCGAGATGTTCCACCACAACTTGTTGTAAATGCACCATCAAGTAGTGCTCATGCGAGCACTCCTGGAACACCTGTGGCAACTGAAGGAGACGGTGTTTTAATGCGTGGCTTTAAAGCTGGTATTTCAAGCAGTGGATTGTCCAAAAAGGGGGTAAAAATTACTCAATCATCACTATACACCCATGGTAAAATAACAACTGGAAGAGGAAGCGAGGTAAGGCATTCTATGGGTGTGTCTATGAATATTTCTCTACCCCCTGAATCCGAATCAGTTTCTGGTGATAGTTCACAAACAAGTACCCCTTTGTCTTCTTCACCTCAACCCTCGGCCATTGCTACACCGCTACCCTCAGTCATTGGTTCACCGCCACCCTCGGTCATTGGTTCACCGCCATCTTCGACCATTGCTTCACCGCCTTTGTTTAATTCGCAGGAATCCTGCGTCATTGCATTGGATAAAGACGATTCCTCATCAACAGTTTCTACCGATAGTGCATACACAAGCACTTGTAGCACCCCTTTGTCTTCTTCACCTCAAGCCTCAGTCATTGGTTCACCGTCACCCTCGACCATTGCTTTGCCGCCTTTGTTTAATTCGCAGGAATCCTGTGTCATTGCATTGGATAAAGACGATTCCGCGTCAACAGTTTCTGCCGATAGTGGACTTAGCAGTTCTGCTACGATGGATACCGTCTGTTACTCTGACTCTGATGATACAATTGGTGACGATGATGCTTAGTATTAGTATAGCAGTTATTGTACATCTGATCCACAATAATAAATAAGTAGCTAACAAATTATATTAAACTTTAGTATATCTAGTCTAAAGTTTTATCACTTATGAATTGTTACTGTTGCAGTACATGTAGCCTCCTACGCAAGCCAGGCATATAATTATGCAGTACACAGCTTTCAGTACACAGCTTTCTCCATTCTGTTGAACGGGCATGTACTACTGCGCATGTCACTCACAGTCAAAAGAAAAGATCGTTATAGGGAAAAGATCGATATCGCGATATAATAATTATAGAGAGATAATAATGTGGTGGTGTGATTGCATGCCTAGCCTTTGGGGTGATTGTCATTGCTTCCGGCTGTCAACATTGGACCGCAGATAGAAAATAAACACGAGGGGATGACACGCGCACGCACGTACACATGTATAAAGCTAACTGCTAGCACCACGCAAATCTGTGATGTAAAAAGAGAAGTGAAGCCTCAAGTCTCTGGACTGCTGCTGCTGCTGCTGTAAAAATGGACACCTCCTGCCCGGACCAAACGAGCCACGCTCAAGTAAGCTAAGCTCTCTCTCTTTTTCGTGATGGAGTAGCTAGCTAGCTGACATTGTTTATACAGTACAGTACAGCTCTGTATAGTTAGGCTGTAAATGGCTGTTTGCTGTCCTGAACAAACTATGAGCTATGTGCATCAATGCAGCATCTCAAACCATAATTATGCTGCTTCCTAGCAGGTCGCTAAAAAATTATACCAAGACTGAAAGTGCTATTTGTACGTATGCTGTATTGATGTATTAAAAAAATGAATGGTGGTAACCATGTTGCTAAGCGTCCTCCCCTTATCACACCACAGTACAGAGGACATAGTATGATGAAACATATGAATACCGTTTGATAGCATGTGATCAAGTACACATTAATTTTAGTCAACATAATTATTCATTTTATTGTAGCTAGCTGCTGTAATGAAATTATATCTCAAGGTATGCGATAATTAAGTGCTTTGGGACTGTTATAAGGTAGCAGCACTATAAGTCCCAAATATAAATACCCTCCTAGTATAGGCATTGGTATGTCTTTCGTTGATAATAATATTTACTGGAAGCTATTGTAAGACTGTATGTCCCCTGGATAGGTTTTAGAGGGTCACCAGTATTTACTACCAGTGATATACATCGCTCTATGGACAGTTTAAAAGCAGCACTATAAGTCCCAAATATAAATATCCTCCTAAGTATAGGGTTCGTTGATAATAATATTTACTGGAAGCTATTGTAAGACTGTATGTCCCTTGGATAGGTATCAGAGGGTCACCTGTCTCCAGTATTTACTACCAGTGATATACATCGCTCTATGGACAGTTTAAGACTGGCCAGAGCTGAACTGGAAGTAAGGAAGTGTCTTGGGGAGAATTGCAAAGAAACTGTCCTCAAGAGTGAGTTTGATAATCACCTAATAATCGGTTTCGTTGTTTCTGCTTGGTCGGTTATTAAATCAATAATACACCCCTGGAGACGCGAAATTGAAAGTTTGCACAATAAATGGTTTGTGTATACAAATCTTCACACACACTTTCAACGTGTAGGTTACTCTTGCGCTCGACAGAAAGATATACTGGTGCAAGGCAGAATGTACTTGACTGCAAACTGGTTCTGCTTTTATTCCAACATTCTTGGATGGGAGACTAAGGTCAGTCAGAGAATGTCTTTAATGAGTCGATGACTAGAAAACCATGTTGTTAACATTAGAGTGAATTGACTCGTCTATGAGTGACCGTGTTTCCGTGTGTCGTGCTCACTGTAGGGTGCTCTCCAATACTGTTTATGTGTACTTCTTTGTTTAGACGGCTATCAAATTCAGTGATGTGACTTCTATCAGCAAACAACGCACGGCACTTGTTTTCCCAAATGCAATACTGATTGAAGTAGGGCCCAAGAAGGTACTATAATACTGTATCTACAGTTGAATACACACACTGTAGGTTTTTACCTACCTCACTAGTTGGTACAATACAGTGTACCTGTGTACCTACGTACTTCCCTCCTGGTTCAGTTTAATTTCCCTCAATAGTAGCAGATAGCTCATTAATTTTACACCGGATATGTGATTCAATAGAATGTATGGCCCTGTGCTGAAAAAAAGCCCCATCCTTTGAATCCTAAAAATGCTTAGTTCACTCCATTGACTTCCATTAATGCTTCTTGGAAGCCAGGTAGATGGTTAATCATATCTGTGTACATAGGTACACATATGTAATGCTTTGTGGTATATAATATCAACTGTTTATCAACTGTTTCCTCACTACTTGCAGTATGGTTTTGCGTCTGTGGTTCATCGAGATAAAGTGTTCCACGTTCTGGTTACCATATGGCGAAATGTCCTCTCTCCCTTGGTGAGTGTTAGCTCTATTTAAAGCTATTGTTTCACTGTACATGAGACAATATAACTGAAATTTGCTTTGTCTGTTACTATAGTGTTTTTGTTTTTCTGTAGCCGCTCGCAGAATCGCATTTACTGGTAGAGATCAACAACTGGAAGCATTCGAGTAAAGAACTACCCAGCAGTGTTGACTCGAGTACATTGATAGGCGACGACTCGGACTCCACCCTCCCTCACACATCACACAGTCATCACACCCTCACACTCACCACCACACCAGAAGCGTCCGACTCACCTAACGAAACCCCCAGCGATCATATAGACAGTGGCTACCCTCTGGGAAGAACCTTCGATTATACAGACACCACATCCTCTCGCAATTCTACCGCTAGTATGGTGTCTGTTGTTGATTCTACCCGGAGCGAGGAGTCTAATGCAAGTGTCAATATCACCACCACGGCACACCAATCTAAACCACAACAAAGAATAGCCTCTAACACTGGCATTCGATGGTTTTTGCATAATCTGAGAATTGCCGGAATTCACCAGACGTTCGGAAAGCTGCCTTTTGTCAATCAATGTACAGCAACATTACTCATCAATATGCTTCTAATTGTTTTGTAAGTACACGCACACATACGCACACCTCTTTCGCACATCTAACTGCTAGTAGATGTCGATCATCTACGCATTCCTCGGGATTGCATCAAACAAGCATGCTAATCAGAGTTGAAAGCCACTATTTTGCTAGCCAATAGTTAAAGTACAGTGCCGATTTTTGCTAGTCTGTATATAGCCTCCTCCACAAGCCTTCGAAGAGAGAAGGCCTGCTACTGACTGTTCACGATGATGTCATTTTCTTTTACTGAGCCGTGTACACGTTATACGGACCTTAGTCAGAATCTGACTAAAGGTTAGCGCATGCGCAAGCAGTCGATACCAGGCCCATCTTCAGTGGGCGTGGGAATGAGGCTAGTCTGTATACTGCTTCTGTGTGTCGTAAACTAGATACGTATATGTATGCTTAGTGTGTACATGTGTGAAGATGTTTTTGTTGTTGTTTTGCAGCATTGTTCTGTTACTCTTATCAACGCTCCTCATGTTCTGTCGACTGTCTCAAATGGAGCCCAATTTACAGCCTTACCTCATCCTCCAGCCATGGTGTAGACTGTGCAGTGGAACATTTAAATCAATGACATCGTCACCTCCTATGCACCATCACCATCTCTGATCGATTTCCCACTTGCCTTTCAAAATCTCCCATTTACACAATAATTATGCTGCATCCATGTCGTCTGTTTGTAATTTTTGGCAATTTTCGTTTAGTTGTTTACCACTCATCATTATCATTCATCGTCTAGCATGACTTTAAAAAAAAAATTTTGGTATTTATAATTTCGATATAAAATTGTTACAACACTACCTGCAATTTAGTACCTGCATGAGTGGAGTGAACAAAAATATTAATTAAATAACACTTCTGGTGAATATGTGTACGTATACGTGCTTGTGTACATAAATTTTTGGCGTAGGTACTAGGTACGTGTACAAATTAAAAGTCAGGAATTAGTTTTGCTAAGGTTCTTCGAATTCTCCATTTCTGTTTTCCTGTTGTTCAGTTAGAGTCTGAGGAAATTGCACAGCGCCAGAATCCAGGCGAGAGAGAAAGCTTTCTAACAGTCTCTTGTTCAAATGGTCTGTCAGGTTTCTTTCCTCTTCCGCTTTTGGTTCTTCCACCTCTACGCTTGCTGCAGGCTGTGTCAGACTCTCTTCTGTCTGCATAGGCTCAGCAGGCCCTGGCGTAGTTTCAGTTGGAGTGTCTTGGTCGGCCATGATGTGCTAAGAAAAGAAACTGCTTTACGGTATGGGTCGTCCATTTGCAGCGGCAACGAGCCACGCCTTCCTTTCGTCTGCAACTGGGAGTGGCTGCTTTGGCACGTGTACTCGAACTCGTGTAGCCATGCAAGACGCTTTTGTTGCCTTTTGAGATCCTTTTGAGCTACTTTTCCAGTGTTGGACATCACTTTGTGGAGGTAAAAAACCTTCAGTACTCTAAAAAAAATAATTGGTTTGCGTTTTATGGTTGTAGAATACCTCTAAAGTAGCTATCCAGAGTGCTATTACTAAACAAAGCTTGTATACACTGTACCTCTAATAATATATTTATTATGTAACTCGATCTACTTGTTTTTATCGTATTCATATCACGGTTATGATTTTCATCTTGGTATAAAAGGCTTATGAATAGAATTGAGACCTATGGTTTGTGTACTACGTGTATATAATTATTATAATAATCCTAACAATAATTATTAAGAGTAAATCATTGCACTAACTGTGACTAGGTATATTTTTGGTCTGTATAAAGTGGTTGTTATGTGTGAGGGTGGGGCTGGCTAGTGTGCAAGTATTAATGGGCAGGGCTGCTCCTGCTGTAGCCATTGTTTATGCATTGTCAATGGCATTGTCTCTTGCCAAGCATGTAAATTGTTAGAGTCATTTCCAACATTCCTACGCTAACTAGTACTGAATAGTATGCAGCCATGCCTACTTTCTGCAAATAATTATTGGAAATGTGCTATGGCCTAAAGGCCTACGTACTTGTGACTGGAGACATAGGCCTAGCTAGAGGCATGCTAAATGTACACAATATAAGCATGCTACACAATGTACCCTAGAAGCATGCTAAATGTACACAATATAAACATGCTACAACATAGGCCTAGCTAGAGGCATGCTAAATGTACACAATATAAGCATGCTACACAATGTACCCCAGAAGCATGCTACACAATGTACCCCAGAAGCATGCTACACAGTAGTGTATAGGCCTAGAGGCATGCTACACAATATAAGCCTAGAGGCATGCTACACAATATAAGCCTATGCTACACAATGTAGGCCTAGAGGCATGCTACACAATGTAGGCCTATGCTACACAATGTAGGCCTAGAAGCATGTGCTACAGAACTGTATACCATATAATTATTGTTTGTCCGGGTGTAGGGAGGATTGTGTACTGTACATGGACAACAACGTGTTGGATGCCAATAATGTACAGTGGAAATGCATTGCTCTACATTCACTCAGCTAGTGTGTACTCGTATGTACCTAAACTACCAATGTATGCGCTGGAGGTAGCCTGAAGGTGGGAGGGTGGCCTGTAATTAAAGTGTATTACGCTACAATAGTCGTGCAGTATTTGACAAAGACGATCATGTTTTTGTAAAGTGATAGTTAATGTCTTATACCAGCTGCTACACTACACCATGATCTATGTTTACCCACTATTATTTACACTGTCGGCTTTCTCTGTGACTGTGTGTGGTGCGTGTCTGAGTGTGTATTTATGTAGTTAGACTGTATGCTATGTAGAGGGGAATGGTGTGTATTATGTAGTATCACCAATGCACCGGTAATGCACTCTTGATAGTATGTATTGTTTTTAGTGGTTTCAGTTACGACATCAGATAAAGTAGAAGGGGGGAGGGGCTGAACTAACACATTTTCTCAATGCTATTGCTATATAATTTTGAGCGTATCCTTGTGATTATGATACGTAATGGCCACACCTTGTCTTTCAACAGTATTATCTTTTGGCAATTAGCCTTAATTGTGGGAGTAGGGGTTGCACATTGAATGGCTCACAACTTGATTGACCACTTTCGGTGTTTTCTTCTGCCCCTGTACACATTTATAGGCTTTCAACTTAATTGTTTAATTGTATGTGTTACTGAAAAGTAAGTTGTGGTTTACTGGCTTTTACATGTGTTTTGAGTTCTTAAAAATCCCTGTGACTTTTTGTGTATGCACTGTTTCTGTGTGTTCTGATTGGGGTTTCCAAGATGGGGGTGGGTCTCCCTATATTCTGCATGCATGGCTTTGTGGTGGGCTGTTGTCTATGTCTTCTCCACATCTGGATGATGCTGTGGTGGCTCTACTACAGCCCCTCCCATCTTTGTGTCTCTGTGATGTCATTTGATTTGAGACTGCCTCGACTAGCTCTAGCTGCACTTAGTAACAGC
>VSKX01004999.1_pt1 | contig 10236 bp, 3 predicted proteins | sample 4799481 | NCBI WGS metagenome assembly VSKX01 (sample SAMN12179537, study PRJNA552185) | sponge metagenome | biome: deep-sea hydrothermal plumes; feature: spots directly above weak diffusing fluid; material: sea water; isolation source: sponge from the Swan site of a hydrothermal vent ...
GCTTGTGCCAGCTCAGTGTATGCAGTCAAATTGGCTTGTGATTATTTGAACACAGGCAAAGCTGACCTTATGTTAGCGGGCGCCGTATCGGGTGCGGATCCGTTTTTTATCAATATGGGTTTTTCAATTTTTCATGCTTATCCTGAAAACAATCAATCTGCTCCGTTTGATAGCAAAACTCAGGGATTATTTGCTGGTGAAGGTGCAGGCGTGGTTGCACTAAAGCGTTTAGCAGATGCCGAGCGTGATGGTGATAAAATTTATGCCGTGATCAGTGGCGTTGGTTTATCCAACGATGGCAAAGGCCAATTTGTATTAAGCCCGAACAGTAAAGGTCAAGTCCAAGCTTTTGAGCGCGCTTATGAGTCCGCACAAATTTCAGCTAACGATGTTGAAGTGATCGAATGTCACGCCACAGGCACCCCACTCGGTGACAAAGTCGAACTCACGTCAATGGAATTGTACTTTGGCGATAAATTGAAAGACAGCAAAGCCCCACTCATCGGTTCTGCTAAGTCGAACCTTGGGCATTTGCTCACCGCGGCAGGTATGCCCGGTATCATGAAAATGATCTTTGCAATGCAGTCTGGTCAGTTGCCAGCAAGCATTAATTTATCTGAGCCCATCAATTCGCCAAATGGTTTGTTCAATCGCAACAGCATTCCAACTGAAACGAGACAGTGGCCTGATAAAAAGCAAAATGATAGACGTCAGGCAGGTGTTTCAGTATTTGGTTTTGGAGGATGTAATGCTCACCTACTTTTAGAATCTTATCTTCCAGCAAGCACGACGCAGCCAGTGAACAACCAAAGTAAACCTGAAGCATTGTCCATTACGGGTCTTGCTGCGCATTTTGGCCCTTTATCGAGTATTAATGCTTTACACAAAGCGGTGAATAATAAGCAGCCTGTTTTTGTTCCTGTACCTCCTAAGCGTTGGAAAGGTCTTCAACATCACCAAGAATTATTGAAAGAATTCGGCTTAAATCAAGCACCACAAGGTGCCTATATCGAAAACTTCGACTTTGATTTTTTACGTTTTAAAGTGCCACCAAACGAAGACGATAGATTGATTGCTCAGCAGTTATTGCTAATAAAAGTAGCTGATGAAGCCATTCGTGACGCCAAATTAACATCTGGCAGTAAAGTGGCTGTATTAGTCGCAATGGAAACCGAGCCTGAATTACATCTATTCCGTGGGCGGGTGAACTTACACACTCAACTTGCTGAAAGCTTTAAACAGCAAGGCATCACATTAAGTGACGATGAATATCAACAATTAGAATCCATCTCGATGGACAGCGTGCTTGACGCCGCTAAGTTAAATCAGTACACCAGCTTTATTGGCAATATAATGGCCTCGCGTATAGCGTCATTATGGGATTTCAATGGCCCTGCTTTTACAATTTCAGCTGCCGAACATTCGGTGGCTCGCTGTATTGATGTCGCTGAAAATTTAATGAGCCAAGAATCGCTCGATGCTGTCGTAATCGCTGCCGTTGATTTAAGTGGCAGTGCTGAACAAGTGCTGAGTCATAATCAAATCAGCCCTGTAAACCAAGATTCTGTTGCAAACAGCTGGAATGTGGGTGAAGGCGCTGGGGCAATTGTTCTGACTAAACCTACCCTTAGTTCGACAAGCTACGGTGATATTCTTCCTCCAAGCTTTAATCAAAGTGCTCAAAATGATTTACTGGCTACCAATCAAATCGATGCTAAAGATATTGCTTTTACCGAACTTAATAACAGCATTTTAGATAACGAAAACAGCCATACCTCTCATGTAAACGCTCAACAATTGATTGGTCACTGCTTTTCAGCGTCTGGAATGGCTTCGATATTAAACAGCTTACTAGACTTACCGAATTGGAACGCCGATTTTGCTAAGGTGTCAACTCACTCTGAGCAAGTATGCTCGGAGTTATTAATCCGCCAATCTCTGGTTCAAAAAGATAATTTACTGACTCGATTGAGCCAAGAACTGACGTGGTCAGATCAAAAACATCTCATTAAAACAGTCACTCTCGGTGGACGAGATATCGTTCAATATATCGTGGATACTGAAGTCGCAGCTTTAGATTCGATTCGTACAAAAGTATCAGCAGCTAATGCAACAGCAAGCGATATGTTCTTGCAAAAAACTAGACCTAGATTAGATAAGAATACTGATAATATGAAAACTGAATCGTCACCTGAACCAATAGCTCAAGAAAAAATACAAACCGTGATTCATCAGTCGGTCAGCCAAACTGACTTACATGCATTGGCGTACAATCAGCAACTAGCCAGACAAGCGCATTCAGTTTATTTGCAAAGCAGACATCAAGGCTTGCAGATCGCTGATGCCTTACTGCAGCAAACTGCTCAGTTACAACAACCCGTATCACCGTCAATAACTCATTCAGCACAGCAAATAAAGACCCCAAATCATGCTGAGGTTCCTGCTTGTGCAGCGCCTATTCCAGCAAGTAAACCCTGCATTTGGGATTATCACGATTTAGTTGAATACGCCGAAGGCGATATCGCCAAAGTTTTCGGTCAAGAGTATGCGGTAATTGATAACTACTCACGCCGTGTTCGCTTACCAACTAGTGATTATTTACTAGTTTCTCGAGTAACCAAACTCGATGCTGCAATCAATCAATATAAACCCAGCACCATGACGACCGAATATGACATCCCTGCGGATGCACCTTACTTGGTTAATGGTCAAATCCCTTGGGCGGTAGCAGTCGAATCTGGGCAGTGTGACTTAATGTTGATCAGTTATCTTGGCATCGACTTTGAAAACAAAGGTGAACGAGTCTATCGATTATTAGATTGCACGCTGACGTTCTTAGGCGACTTACCTCGTGGTGGCGATACCTTACGTTATGATATATCGATCAATCATTTCGCTCGAAATGGCGAGACATTACTGTTCTTCTTTTCATATGAATGTTTTGTTGATGACAAGATGATTTTGAAGATGGATGGTGGCTGTGCAGGTTTCTTTACCGAGCAAGAACTTACCGATGGTAAGGGTGTTATTCGCACTGAAGATGAGATTAAAGCGAGACAATTATCGATAAATAATCCGAATAAACTTAGGTTTAATCCTTTATTGCATTGCTTTCAAACTCAGTTTGATTACCAACAAATCCATCATTTACTAAATGGTGATATCGGCGCTTGCTTCGGCGTCCAACATCAAAATGCACTGTCAGATCAAAAAGGCTTAAGCTTCGCCTCTGAAAAGTTTTTGATGATCGAGCAAATTAATCAACTCGATATTCATGGCGGCGCTTGGGGATTAGGTTTTGTAGAAGGTGAAAAACAAATCGCCCCAAATCATTGGTATTTCCCTTGTCACTTTAAAGACGATCCTGTGATGGCAGGGTCATTAATGGCCGAAGGCTGTGGTCAATTATTACAATTTTTCATGTTACACATTGGTATGCACACTGTTGTTAAACAGGGTCGATTTCAGCCTTTAAAAGATGCATCGCAAAAAGTGCGCTGCCGTGGGCAAGTATTGCCACAACATGGCACGCTAACTTATCGAATGGAAGTAACAGAAATTGGCATGAACCCTCGCCCATTCGCTAAAGCCAATATTGATATTTTGCTCAATGGTAAAGTCGTCGTCGACTTCCAAAATCTTGGCGTGATGATCAAAGAAGAATCTGAGTGTGCGCGTTACTCAAGCGATACGACCTCAGTTCTAACAAATATTATTGAGTCAGCTTTTGGAAATAACCCGAACGCACCACTCATGGCGCAACGTCCTGATTTAAGCGCACCGACGAACAAAGGTGTTATTCCGTTGCAACATGTCGAAGCGCCTATTTGTGTCGATTACCCAAATAGAAAGCCTGACTCACTGCCGTTTACCCCTTATCACTTGTTTGAATTTGCGACTGGTGATATTGAAAAATGCTTTGGCGCTGAATTTAATCTCTATCGAGAATTAACCCCTCCTCGCACACCTTGTGGTGACTTACAGCTGACAACACGAGTGATTGATATTCAAGGCCAACGCGGTGATTTAAAAAAGCCTTCATCTTGTATTGCTGAATATGAAGTTCCAAAGGATGCATGGTATTTTGCTAAAAATAGCCACCAAAGCGTAATGCCTTATTCAGTATTAATGGAAATATCACTGCAACCGAATGGCTTTGTTTCTGCCTATATGGGTACTACGTTAAAATTCCCGAAAGATGAATTATTCTTCCGCAACCTTGACGGTTCAGGTACGTTATTGCGTGATGTTGATTTGCGTGGCAAAACTATAGTGAACGACTCACGATTGTTATCAACCGTTATCGCAGGCAGTAATATCATTCAAAGCTTTACCTTTGAATTAAGCACTGATGGCGAACCTTTCTATAGTGGTACTGCTGTTTTCGGTTACTTTAAAGAACAAGCCTTAACGCATCAATTAGGTTTAGATAACGGTCAAATAAAACAAGCTTGGCATGTTGAAAATGGTATTGAAGCCGGTTGCCAAATTAACTTACTTGATAAAGGTGGTCGCAGCTTCAATCCACCAGCTAACAAACCTCATTATTGCTTAGCGGGCGGTCAGCTCAACTTTATTGATAAGGTCGATATTGTAAGCAATGGCGGCAAAGCTGAGCTTGGTTACCTTTATGCTGAGCGCACCGTCGACCCAAGTGATTGGTTCTTCCAGTTCCACTTCCATCAAGATCCAGTAATGCCCGGTTCTTTAGGTGTCGAAGCCATTATCGAATTGATGCAAACTTTTGCTATCGAAAAAGATCTTGGTGCTGCATTTACCAATCCTCGATTTGGTCAGATTCTCTCTGACATAAAATGGAAATACCGTGGCCAAATTACGCCGCATAACAAACAAATGTCATTGGATGTACACATCACTGAAGTTCGTTCCGAAAGTGGACAAGTTGTAATAGTCGGTGATGCTAGCTTGAGCAAAGACGGTTTACGAATTTATGAAGTCAGTGATATTGCAATTTGCATCACTGAGGCTGAGACAAAGGAAATATAATAAATGAGCATTCAATTGGATAATAATAACAAACTCAGCCCATGGCCTTGGCAAGTGCGTAAATCTGACTTGAGCTTTGAAATTACTGAGCTTAAAAAAGTACTTAAAGATCTCAATCAACCTTGTTATTTGGTTAGTCGCGCTGGGGTTAACCGTTCCAGCAATGGTCTTGGTATCAGCCAACAAGCGCAAGTTGTCAGCAGTAATGATAAAACCAACGATGACGAGTTTCCGGTAAGTGCTTACGCCCCAGCTTTAGGCACTGAGAGTTTAGGAGACAATAATTTCCGCCGCGTGCATGGCGTTAAATACGCTTATTATGCTGGTGCTATGGCTAATGGAATTTCATCTGAAGAATTAGTTATTGCTCTCGGTAAAGCTGGTATTTTATGTTCTTTTGGTGCAGCAGGATTAGTTCCTAGCCGTGTTGAATCAGCCATAAAACGCATTCAAGCCGAATTACCGAATGGCCCTTATGCTTTTAATTTGATACACAGCCCGAGCGAGCCAGCACTTGAGCGTGGCAGTGTTGAATTATTTTTAAAACATAAAGTTCGCACTGTTGAAGCCTCTGCGTTTTTAAAGCTTACACCTCAAATTGTTTATTACCGAGCTGCTGGGTTGAGTCGCGATGCGAACAATGAGATTCAAATTTATAATAAAGTGATTGCCAAAGTCAGCCGCACAGAAGTAGCCAAACACTTTATGGCACCAGCGCCTGAAAAAATGCTCATTAAATTAGTCGAGCAAGGCTTGATCAGCCAAGATCAAATGCACATGGCATTACAAGTCCCAATGGCTGATGACATTACTGCTGAAGCCGATTCTGGTGGCCACACAGATAACCGCCCACTCGTGACTTTATTACCTACCTTGTTAGCATTAAAAGATCAGCTGCAAGCTCAGTATCAATACGCTGTACCACTTCGTGTTGGCGCAGGAGGTGGTATCGGTACACCTGATGCTGCGCTTGCCGCATTCACGATGGGGGCGGCTTATATTGTGACAGGCTCTATTAATCAGACTTGTGTTGAAGCAGGTGCTAGTGAGCACACTCGAAAACTTCTTTCAACGACAGAAATGGCCGATGTCACCATGGCACCCGCTGCTGATATGTTTGAAATGGGCGTTAAGCTTCAGGTAGTAAAACGCGGGACGTTATTCCCGATGCGAGCAAATAAGCTTTATGAGATTTACACTCGATATGACTCAATTGAGACGATTCCAGCGGATGAAAAACTCAAGCTTGAACAACAAGTTTTCCGAGCGCCTTTAGAAGAAATTTGGGCTGGGACGGTTACTCACTTTAACGAACGTGATCCAAAACAAATTGAGCGTGCGCTTGATAATCCTAAGCGTAAAATGGCCTTAATATTTAGATGGTATTTAGGTTTATCGAGCCGTTGGTCGAATATCGGTGAAGCAGGTCGTGAAATGGATTATCAAATTTGGGCAGGGCCAGCTTTAGGTGCATTTAATGCGTGGGCAAAAGGCAGTTACTTAGATGACTACAAAGCACGTAATGCCGCCGATTTAGCTAAACACTTAATGATTGGCGCGGCATATCAAGCACGCATTAACTTGCTTAAATCTCAGGGTGTGGCAATGCCTGTTGAGCTTCAAAGATGGCAGCCTGTGTTATAGGTTGATGCAACGTGGTGTATTTAGAATACACCACGTTGCAATTCAAAACATATAATTCTAAGGACTGCTTACAAACCAGTGATAACTTATTTAACTTAACTGACTTATTACTGATTGAAATTTTTTATCTGCAAATAATTCTCTGGCCATTTGGGCTGATTTACCTGCGCAGGTAATTAACGCGTAGTCGGCGAAAAACTCAAGTAAATTCATATCATCTGATGCTAGCTTTAACACTTTTATCGTTTTCTCTCCAAAATCTATGCTTGGATCGGCATTTATACCCAAAATTGTTAAATCTCCTATATCAAAAACTTGAGCAGCGTGCGTCCAATTCCCAACATCGGGGCTAAGTTTATAGTAGAATGCTTCAGGAATATGAGCTGTTCGATATTTTTCTAGTTCTTCAAACGTTACTCCTTCAGCCATGAATGCTTTTTTAATAAATTCCTCTTTTTGTGATTCAGTTCTAGAACCATAATGATGACGACTAAAAAACGTACTGAGCGATTGAGGTCTTTGCATTTTATTTTGAGCATCGTTTAAATTTTCTACAATACGTTTCAGATCTTCGATAGCATATGAAGGTAATAGGCGTGCCAACTTCATCGGATAAAATGAACCTTCCATAATACAGGCTCTAACAAAATGTTCATAACCTTCCAGTTGAGTATCTCGATCTTTCTTAAACCTAATATGTATACTGACTTCATCTGCCGGTAGGTTGAACATTCTTCCAGCTTCACTAAAGTCAACATTATTTGCCGACATGAGACTGGTTATTTGGCGAAAAGCCCAAAATAACTCAGTTCTTCTTACTGTATCTTCAGGATTAAGCCGAACTGAGGCAAGCAATACTGATTCAGGTTTTATAATTTTATAAGCTTGGACGCTTTGCTTTGTTTCAAGTGTTGTACTCTTCATTTTAAACAATTCTTTTGCCCATTTAGCAGAAGTTCTCGAGTCAGTACTGCTGGAAATCAAAGCAAAAAAAGCGAGTGCACTGTCAACAGGGTTGTATCGCTGCAACACCTTTAAAAGCTCGAGCGACTGAGCACGTGTTGTTCCCTTTTCTTTTATCGATGCCCAATCACCGTCTTTTATGTCCATGATTACTTTAATCTTCGACTGTGCGTTGGTAGTTAAACTTCCGGCTAATTCATTTAGATACAGTTCCGGAAAATCTATCAAATCAATCGACTCAAGTTGCTCGAAGTCTATACCTTGTTCAACCATCCTATCTTCTAAAGAACGACGAGATTTAAGAAGCACATTTTCATCATTATCTGTAGTATATTTTGCAAATAGCTTTAGCACTTCTTTATTTGTCATCCTCTGTGCCGTACCGCTTGCTCCAACGGCAGCAGGGGTACTAGTAGCCGCACGTTTCATTACAATTTTTTCTGCAATAGATTCTAATTCGCCGCGAACGTCAGGGTAAAACCACATAAAGTCCGCTAAGCAAAATTGGGGTATTTTTATTAGCTGATGGATAATCTTGGTATTAAAATCCTCATCATCGTCCCTATCATTCCATAGTGCAGTAATTATTACTTGAGGTACTTCGCATAAACTCGCTACTAACTTAAGCTTAAGTTCATTTTCATTAGCAAGCAGTATTATATCCCTAATTCCATCTGTGTCGTTTGATGTTAAGCGGGTACTTTCTAATAAATGGCTACGAGTATCATTAATGGAGTAGTATGCTGTAAGTGGTCTACACAAATTAGGGTCATTTAGAACTTTATGTCCTTCCGTAAAAAATTTTACTATTATTTCCTTTAGCTCGAGTTTGTCATTCTCCTCTAATGGATGCGCACTATCTAAGCTTTGACTTTTATCACATGCGCTCAATTGCCAGTGTTCACTTATATAGCTACCCAATCTAGGCAGAGTACGTTTAAAATTAAACTCATTGTAGAATTCAACTGTATCGATGTCATGGCAGTAATATTGCGCCAAACCAGCTAACACTGAGGGAAGTGAGGATAATTCAGTGGTAAGGGACATATCTATTCTCCAGTATTGTAAATTTTAGAATCTGTATTTATTTTTAGTTGATTAGCACAATATTTAAAATGATAAGTTCAATGAAAAACCATAAATTAATACTGAAACTAATAGAACAGAAAAAACACTTGAAATATTTATTCCAACCCAAAAGTATTTATTTAAAGACTCACTCAGTTGAAGTACTAACTAAAATGTTTCAATATTAAAAAATAACAGATTGGTAATTTAAAAATTCATTTAATCTATCGAAAATAAATCGTCAATAAATCGTCAATAAACGTTAATAATCAGATTAATATTATCTTAATATACCATTAACTTACTGAATAACTATTGAACACATCTAAAGGATTATGTAGTTTTATTGTTCTAAAATAGAACATTACCCCTTCGGTGTCGTAATTTTAAGTATTAAATTAACTTGCTGAAATCTCAGGGTGTGGCAATTCCTGTTGAGCTTCAGAGATGGCAGCCTGAATAGTTTGGCTATTCAGCCGAAATAAGGAGTACTTGAGACGTTGATACAAGGCGCGATTACGAAGCATAGCTGCTGCTATGGCTTGGAATTGCAAGCCAGTAGCAGCACAACAAATGTTAAGCGTATAACACGGTTAATTGACACGAATGGTATGGTTTGCTTCATTCCTAAATATGCAGTTTATTTTTTGCCCCAAAAATCATCCCATCCTTTCCATTCACCATTAAGTTTAAAATACTGAGGGACTCTTTTGTCAACCAGTACCCTCTTATTTACCTTTTCATTATGCTTTTTTGCAAATGCAATCCAACCTCTACAGTTCTTTTTAATACATTGTTTTGCTATTTCCTTATGAGCCTCGCAACTTAATAAAGTTTCATTTTCTTTATCTCGTTTACCTGTTAATTTTACCTTCTCTTCAACAGTCCTCACTGAATCAAAAAAATTTTTCAAACTCCACCCTCTAACATAGAAACACGAAGATATTGAAACAGGCAATCTTATTGTTTGCATTGATATTTTTTGGTTTTCAATTTGAGCATATTCGCACCAACTTGATTGAGTGATCAGATGATTTTCACGTGCAATGTCCAATAGTTCCTCATAAGTAATGGGATTAAATTCCTCTCTTACTGAGAGTGAACCATAAGAATCATCATCATCTGCACTACTCAATTCTTGTTGATTTGTTGGTGAAATAACTGCAGAAGAATCTTTTGACAAATAATTTTGCGCACTTTTGACATTTATTTCATTTTGTCTTACAAATTTATTCTCTTCATCAAACGTCGTTCTAGTATTTGCTTTACGGACAGTCTTAACCCCCTTACTATTGTGTTGTGGTTTTTCATCTGTAGGTATGCTTGCTTCTAGAGCAGGTTTTGACTGTTGATAAATAGCAGGCTTTCTTTTAAACGAACTCAATTTTCTACGCAAAATAGCTATATGCGCATCATCATTACTGAATGATCTGTTTGTCCTTTTCCCTAAAGAGGTTGTTGATTCGACTTCGGATAAAGGAGAGTCAGAGTCTGATTGATGGGAAGTACAACGAATCGAATCTTTCTTGTTAGACTCGAACCATGCATCGGTAC
>VSKX01093118.1_pt1 | contig 10223 bp, 7 predicted proteins | sample 4799481 | NCBI WGS metagenome assembly VSKX01 (sample SAMN12179537, study PRJNA552185) | sponge metagenome | biome: deep-sea hydrothermal plumes; feature: spots directly above weak diffusing fluid; material: sea water; isolation source: sponge from the Swan site of a hydrothermal vent ...
AGTGGGAGTTTCAAGTTAAGCACGTGTTGGATTAAATTAAAGACATTATGAAAGCATGGAACGATCGTTCAAGTACAATTATGCGATCGTTACTTATTGTTACAATTCCGATGCTTTGCCACGGGTTATTGAGAAGTTACGTCTTTTTTGGTTAAGCTCATGATATAGGTGATCAGAAAATATTCACTTTTAAAAAGTGATTTATCTTTCGACGGATAGCTCTTTAATTACTCAGATCTACAAAACCTAATAGTCGATAGCTGCTCGAATGAGCAGATAGTGTTAGGAAATTCGTTATTTTTAATAAATAAATAAAGATTGTCATGCTTTTTTCCACACTGATTTTTTTTTGCAAAATTTAGAGTTGTAGAGCAGTGATTAAAGATGAATTATGTTTCATTCGTCACCTAGGTAATAATAAGCAAAAATGGCACATATAGTTTTATAGCTTTTCCTCGAAGTTACACTTTAGCTTTCGTAGAATCATATGTTTCGATGGGGTTGTATGTCGCTTTTAAGACAAATTATAGGTTGGAATAGATCCAGTAAATTTACCAGTGAATCAGTTTGTGTTGATCATCATGAAAAAGAAATTGAATCTAGCATGTTAGGAGGTGAACAACATGATCATTTTGTCTCTTTTGAACTAGGAGATATATGTCTGAATGTATCAGCTCAGGAGAACACTGGATTAATAAGTGATTTTCATAACAGTACTGAAAGTGATGATGCTGGTGCTACTCTTTCACCTGCGTCATTGGATAAAGCATCATCAACATCGATAGTGCGTGAAAATTCTGAAGTATATCTAGCTCAGACTGATCTTGGAGAAGAGGATAAGAGACTTTACGATTCAGGCTTTTCAACAGAAAATGAAGATAGTGAAGCTGTTTCGATTGCTTCAGATGAAGGTAATGAATCTGATATAAATGAACAGGAATTATTGGAATCTGTTATGAGAAGTTTGAACACTGGGAGTTGTGTTGAACCAAGGTTTTCATTAGATCAATTTGTGGATATTTCTCTTGTCAATGAACCTGTCAGCGAATCCTCTCGGTTATTTGACCATAGACCAAGATCTTACAATGGAATAGCCAGCTCTAATTACGCTTTCGTTGAGACTTTTAACTATATGGAACCAATACATGTTCTGGCTCAGGATTTACTTTTTCCAGGAAGGAGTCTCCCCTCTATCGGAGGAGTAAAACCTAATGCTGGCAAAGGCATTATGTGTGAAAATATTTATACAGAGTTAGACGGCTTGGTTATTCGTCGTAGAAAAATACCTGAAATACTTATGTCATGGAAAATATGTGGCGTAAAGTCTGTTTCATTAAGAGATCCAATATGGTTAGAGGGTTGCGATCTTCCTATTTCTGCTCGTCAAATGAGAGTTTTGATAGTGCACGGAAAAATTAATGAATATACAAAAAAGCGATACAATTATACTGATATTCAGTCCACAGAAACCTACTCATTAGAACAACAAAAAAAGGTTAAATTTTATTCTAAAGGATTTAGATTATTAGACAAAGAAATGTTCGAACAACTTGATTATCATTTGAATCAGCCACTTCCTCTAAAACTAATATCTAGTGACTTTAATGGTGTAAAAGGTAGACCTTTAAGAGAGCCTGTGTTTATAAAGGGAATAAAAAAGCCATTAGCAAGAACACAGACAGAAAGAATATTGAGAAGACATGTACCAACAAAAAGTTTTACTCAAAATGATATAATTCCTTATGACGAACTCGATGAAAAACAATTGTCAGAAATAGAGTTTTTAAAACTAGGTTTTCAATATTTAGACAAAAATATGAGGATGGAGTTAGACAAGCATGTGGGAATTAAAATTCCACCAGAATTAATGTCATCGTTTCCTCATGATAAATACTCATTAAAAGAAAGGTACTTTATAAAACGTTCGTCTACGCCCGTTTCGAAGAAATATTTTGAAGAGGTAATCGCAAAACCTAATGCGGCATATAGTGATAGAACTCCTGTATCACGAGAAGATATCGCAAAACCAGCAATGTACACACAATCTCAGAAAAGTACATGTGAATTTTTAGATACAGGTTTTACTCTACTAGAAGAAAAAAAGAGAGACGATCTATATCAGTTAATTAAGCGCAGGAATTCAAAACAGTTGTTGTTACAAAAAAGAAAAGAGTTAAGAAGTTCAGCAGTAACTGTAACTTCTTAACTTTCTTAAAGATAGTAAACTTAAAAATTCGCGCTTCTAGCCGCTCTTGGGAATGGAATAACGTCACGGATGTTCGATACACCTGTAACATATGAAACCAAACGTTCAAAACCAAGACCAAAACCAGCGTGTGGGACTGTGCCATAACGACGTAAGTCTCGGTACCACCAGTAATCTTCTTTGTCTAAGTTCATCTCTTCTAGACGAGCATCGAGTACGTCTAAGCGCTCTTCACGCTGAGCACCACCGATTATCTCACCGATACCAGGGGCAAGGACGTCCATCGCTGCTACAGTCTTACCATCGTCATTTAAGCGCATGTAAAATGCTTTAATGTCTTTCGGATAGTTTTTGACGACAACTGGTGCGTTGAAATGTTCTTCCGCTAAATAACGCTCGTGCTCAGAATGAAGATCAATTCCCCAATCAACAGTGTATTCGAACTTCTTATCGCATGCTTTTAAGATTTCGATTGCGTCGGTATAGTCGATTTGAACAAAATCTGAATCTACGAAAGACTCTAAACGAGTGATAACGGTTTTATCAACACGTTGAGCAAAGAATTCAAGATCATCACGGCATTCATTTAGTGCAGCTTTAAATGCATATTTCAGCATATCTTCAGCTAAGGCTGCAACATCATCAAGATCAGCAAATGCGACTTCAGGCTCTACCATCCAAAACTCAGCAAGGTGGCGGCTGGTATTTGAATTTTCAGCTCGGAATGTAGGGCCGAACGTGTACACTTTTGATAGCGCACAAGCATACGCTTCAGCATTTAGCTGGCCTGATACCGTTAAAAAGGCTTCTTTACCAAAAAAGTCTTTGTCGTAGTCGACTTGGCCTTTATCGGTGAGTGGCAAGTTTTCCATATCCAACGTTGATACGCGGAACATTTCACCAGCGCCTTCACAATCAGATGCTGTGATAAGTGGCGTTGATGCCCAAATAAAACCTTGTTCATGGTAAAAACGGTGAATCGCTTGCGATAAACTATTACGTACACGAGAAATCGCACCAATAATGTTTGTTCTAGGGCGTAAGTGAGCGAGTTCTCGTAGATGTTCAATCGAGTGACGCTTTGCTGACATTGGATAAGTGTCAGGGTCGTCTACCCAACCAACAACTTCGATATCAGTAGCGTGCATTTCAAAGTTTTGACCGGCACCTGGAGACTCAACAACTTCTCCAGTCATAATTACTGAGCAACCTGCGGTAAGCTTAAGTACTTCTTCAGAGTAATTACTGAGTGTATTTTGGACAACGCCTTGGATTGGATTAAAACAAGAACCATCATAAACGGCTAAAAAAGAAATACCGGCTTTGGAATCACGACGAGTTCTCACCCATCCGCGAACGGTAACCTGTGAACCTACTGGATGCTTTCCGTCAAAAACAGAAGCGACTGATGCGATAGTCATTGTTGCTTGATTCTCCAACAAAACGATAATTAATAATTAATGGACGACTATATTACCGCGCTTTAAGCATTTCTCAAGCGCTAAAATCAGTAAATTTAGCTGTTTTTACCAATGAAGAATGAGATTAGGAGTAATGAGGCGGGAATAACGTTTTTTGGAGCTAATAATCGTTAACTAACAGACCGAGCTTTGAGCAAAGCACATGAATAATCGAAGCTGTTACTCCCCAAATCATTTTATCATTAACTTTGTAAACTAAAACTTCATAATCAATCCCTTTTTGGGAAGTGCGAATGGGCACAATGTTATTTTTTTCTATAAAATCTAAAAGCGGAACAGTGAAGAAATTATCAACTTCATTTGGATCAATTAATAAATTGTTTATGTTTTCAACTAATCCAACAACTGGAGCTATTTTAAAGCCCGTATAAGTATGCTGGCTTGGTAACTTGCCAAGGACTTTAATTCTATCTCGATGAATACCAACTTCTTCAGCGGTTTCCCGCAAAGCAGTGTCGATTAAACTATCATCTTCATCAGTGACTTTTCCGCCCGGAAAGCAGATTTGTCCGGGATGATGTTTTAAATATAAAGGACGTTGAGTGAACAATAGGTGGAGCTGACCTTGTAATTCAACTATGGGTACAAGGACGGCTGATTCACGGTATTTTCTATTGATTGCAATATCATCTGGAATACAAAATCTATCCGCATTTTTAGGTTGCGGGCTTAAATGAAATAGTTGTTGAAGTGATTCTGCATTCATAAATACTTAGCACTCTTGAAGTATGGGTAAAATACGACTGACTTTATCAAAACTTTCTTGATATTCTGCTTCAGCTTTTGAATCCGCAACAATTCCACCGCCAGCCCAGCAGTATATTTTATTAGCCTCGGTGACTAAGGTTCGTATCGTAATGCTGGAATCCATTTTACCGTCTTGGCTGATGTAACCGATTGAACCACAATAAATACTTCTGCGACTTGGCTCAAGCTCTTCAATAATTTGCATCGCTCGAATCTTAGGCGCGCCAGTAATTGAACCGCCCGGGAAAGTGGCCAAAAGCAAATCAGTAGCGTCTAGTTCAGGTTTTAAACAAGCGGTAACAGTGCTGACCAAATGATGAACAGCGGGAAAACTTTCAATGTCGAACAGCTTGGGGACTTTGACAGTGCCTGCTTGAGCTACCTTGCCTAAATCATTGCGAAGCAAATCGGTGATCATCAAGTTCTCAGCCCGATCTTTTATCGATGATTGTAGCGTTTTGGCGGCTTGAAGATCTAAAGCTTGAACTTTACTTCTTGGTAGCGTCCCTTTGATTGGCTTTGTTTGAATACTTCTACCATCAAGCTGGATGAATCTCTCAGGTGATATTGAAAGAATAGAGTGATGTTCAAGTTTCATAAAAGCAGAAAAGGGCGCTTTATTCTCGGTGCGAAGGTTTAAATATGCTCCCCATTCACAACCTGAGTAATTTGCACAAAATCGTTGCGTTAAATTGATTTGATAGCAATCGCCACTGTGAAGATAGTCTTGAATGATATTAAACTTAGCCGTGTACTGGGTATTACTTATTTGCGTATTCCACGGGCTTGATAGTTTGAATGTGTCACTATGCTTCGGTTGAACATTTAATGTCGTTAACAACTGTTCTAACGTGCAAGTAAGTGCTGCTTCACCTTGGCTGTGAGTAAGAAACCAACAACGTTCATCATAGCTATATATAAGAGCCCAATCATAAAATCCAACATTCATTTCAGGTAGATGAATGTCACGATGGGCTACAGATGCAATTTTTTCAATACGGCGACCTAAGTCGTAACTAAAAGCCCCAATTACACCACCTGAAAACGGGAGTGAAGTCTTTTTTTGTTCAGGGAAAAGAGCATTTAAATATTGCTTTAAAAGTGTAAAAGGTTGATCTGTACTGTTTGTTTTTATTGGAGTCGAGCAGCGAGAAAAATTGAATGGCGTAAACGTTGTGGTTTGGTCATCTGTGCAAAGCGTTGCTATAGGATCAAAAGTAATAATGTCGTAATTTGCATCAGAGTGGTTGGCGTCAGCAGAATCGAGCAAAACAGCCCAAGGTTTATCTGAAAAAAATGAAAAAACTTCTGTAGTGGTTAAGTCGATATCAATTTTTTGTACGGCAAGTTGATTTGACGTCCGTGTAACCATTTTATAAACCTATTTCTTAGTGTGGATGCTCTCGCTCAAAATGAAGGTTTCAGCGAGAATTTATAGCTGGAACAATTTGAAAATAGTATCATAAAGCACTATAGCTAAATCATCTATAATGATAAAAATAATCGAACAGGCATTGGAGCGCAGGTAAAATGACATCAAACCAACAGGATTCTGCTCATAAAGTAATTAAACAAGCCGATTTTATCGACAGTATTACTGACGCATTACAGTATATTTCATATTACCACCCGAAAGACTTTGTTGATGCAATGGCAGACGCCTATGACCGTGAACAAAGCGCTGCAGCGAAAGATGCAATAGCACAAATTCTCATTAACTCTCGTATGTCAGCTGAAGGCAAACGACCGCTTTGTCAAGATACTGGTATCGTAACGACTTTTGTAAAAGTTGGTATGGGCGTTCAGTGGGATAAAACGGACATGACCATTCAACAAATGGTTGATGAAGGCGTGCGTCGTGCCTATTTGAACCCAGATAATCCTCTGCGTGCATCAATCGTTGCTGATCCTGCTGGCACACGAAAAAACACCAAAGATAATACGCCTTCAGTTGTGCACATTGATACTGTTGCAGGAAACAATGTTGACGTTGCTATTGCAGCAAAAGGTGGCGGCTCAGAAAACAAAGCTAAAATGGCCATGTTGAATCCATCTGATGATGTTGCAGCTTGGGTAGAACGTACACTTCCTACAATGGGAGCAGGCTGGTGCCCACCAGGAATGTTAGGAATAGGCATCGGCGGCACAGCTGAAAAAGCAGCGGTAATGGCAAAAGAAGCGTTGATGGAAAGTGTTGATATTCATGATTTGATCAAGCGTGGCGCAGAAACAACTGAAGAGAAACTTCGATTAGATATTTTTGAGCGTTCAAACAACTTAGGCATAGGCGCTCAAGGCTTGGGCGGATTAACAACAGTGCTCGATGTAAAAATCAAAACTGCACCAACCCACGCTGCTTCTAAACCAGTAGTTATGATCCCTAACTGTGCGGCAACTCGTCACGTTCATTTTCATTTAGACGGTACTGGTGCGGCTGAGTTAACTCCTCCATCATTGTCTGATTGGCCTGAGATCACTCGCGAAGTGGGTGATGATGTTCGTCGTGTTGATTTAAACACGGTGACTCAAGCCGAAATCGAAACATGGAAAAGCGGTGATACCATTCTTTTAAACGGTAAAATGCTTACTGGACGTGATGCAGCGCATAAACGTATTCAAAGTTTAATTGAATCAGGTGAAGGCTTACCTGAAGGCGTTGATTTTACAGGTAAGTTCATTTACTACGTTGGGCCAGTTGATCCAGTCGGCAATGAAGTTGTTGGCCCAGCGGGTCCAACAACGGCAACTCGAATGGATAAATTCACAGATTTGATGCTTGAGAAAACAGGTTTAATGGGAATGATCGGTAAAGCCGAGCGTGGCCCTGCAACGGTTGAATCAATTAAAAAGCATAAAGCTGTGTATTTAATGGCGGTTGGTGGTGCGGCATATTTGGTGTCTAAAGCCATCAAAAAATCACGTGTAGTGGCATTTGAAGATTTAGGTATGGAAGCAATTTATGAGTTTGATGTTGTAGATATGCCTGTAACGGTAGCGGTCGATTCAGATGGCGTAAATGCCCACGAAACAGGTCCTGCTATCTGGAAAATCAATATTGCTAATGCAAAATAATTGTTTTATTTAGACATTAAATCGCTCAAGTAATTGCTTGAGCGATTTTGTTTCGATAAGGTAAACCTTCAAAAGTCAATTTCAACAATAAAGTGAAAAAGATGATTAAAACAACAATAAAGCGCTCAGCACTGACTATTGCGCTTGGATTAGCAAGCATATCAACATTAGCTCAAACTGCAGAAACACAAGTTGATACTAATACACCGCAAGTACCATTTAACGTTCAGCAATTAGTGAAGCTAAATAAACTTCACAGTACCGCGGTTTCTCATGATGGAAAAACACTTGTTTACGCCGTGAAAACTGTGGCAGATGACGGTAGTAAATCATCTGATTTATATCTACTTGATTTAACAAATTCAAAAGCAAAGGCATTGCAACTTACTAGTGCTAAAGGAACAGAGCATAGTGTCCAATTTGCTGAAGACGACAAGTCTATTTACTTCTTAGCCGCAAGAAATGGCTCTAGCCAGCTTTATAACTTGTCTCTGAAGGGCGGTGAAGCACTTCAAGTTTCAGACTTAGCTCTCGACATAGATGATTACAAGTTATCTGCCGATACCAAACAAGTCGTGATGAGCATTCGTGTATTTCCTGAATGTAAGACGTTAACTTGTTCAAAAGATAAATTTGAAAAAGAAGCTGAAAAAAAATCATCAGGTCGTAAGTATAAACAGTTAATGGTTCGTCACTGGGATACGTGGTTTGACCATGCTCGCAATCACCTATTTGTTGCTTCAATAAACGGAAATAAGCTTTCTAAAACTGTTGATGTCACACAAGGCTTAGATACCGAAACACCACCAAAGCCGTTTTCAGGAATGGAAGAAATTACTTTTACGCCAGATGGTAAGTTCATCGTTTATAGCGCAAAAGCTCCGAGCAAAGATCAAGCTTGGACGACAAACTATGACTTATGGCAAGTGCCTGTAGCTGGTGGCGAAACGGTAAACTTGACTGAAGAGAACAAAGCGTGGGATTCACAGCCAACGTTCTCTGATGACGGTCGTTACATGGCTTACTTTGCAATGAAAAAGCCAGGGTTTGAAGCCGATCGTAATGGCATCATGTTACGAGATATGGTGACAGGTCAAACGAAAGAAGTTGCACCGTTATGGGATCGCAGCCCTAGCTCTTTGACATTTGGTAGCGATGCACAAACGCTTTACGTGACGGCTCAAGATCTTGGCCAAGTAAGCATGTTTGAAGTGAACACGCATTTTGGTGATGTTCGTTCAATATATAACTCAGGTTCAAACAGCTTAATTTCAGTCGTCAATGGCAAAGCTATATTTGCTCATAAAAGCTTATCTCAACCTAGCGATGTATTTAGCGTTAATTTAGACGGTGAAGCACTAACTCAAATCACTCATGTAAATGAGAACAAGCTGAGCAACATTAAATTTGGTGAATATGAACAATTCACTTTTAAAGGTTGGAATGAAGAGACAGTACGTGGATATTGGATCAAACCCGCGAACTATGAAGCGGGTAAAAAGTATCCTGTTGCATTTTTAGTTCACGGTGGTCCACAAGGTTCATTTGGTAACAGCTTCAGTGGTCGTTGGAATGCACAGCTATGGGCTGGTGCTGGCTACGGTGTCGTTATGGTCGATTTCCATGGTTCGACTGGCTACGGTCAAGGTTTTACTGATTCAATTTCAAAAGATTGGGGTGGTAAGCCGCTCGAAGATTTGAAAAAAGGCTTAGCCGCAGTAGGGCAACAACAAGAATGGCTTGATGTAAAAAATACTTGTGCTTTAGGAGGTTCATACGGTGGTTACATGATGAACTGGATTGAAGGAAACTGGAGCGATGGATTTAAGTGTCTAGTGAATCACGCTGGTTTGTTCGATATGCGTTCTATGTATCACGTAACGGAAGAACTTTGGTTTCCAGAGTATGAGTTTGGTGGGCAGTACAAAGACAATAAAAAATTGTACGAGAAGTTTAACCCAGTTAATTATCTTGAAAACTGGAAAACACCAATGCTCATCATTCACGGTGAAAAAGACTACCGTGTACCTTATGGTCAAGGGTTAGCCGCATTTAGCTTTATGCAGCGTAATAACATTCCGTCAGAATTGTTGATTTATCCTGAAGAGAATCATTGGATTCTAAACCCTGACAATTTAGAGCAATGGTACGCAAATGTTTTAGGTTGGATGGATCGCTGGACTGAAAAGTAGGAATTAGATGTTTGAGAAAGCCAACGACTTTTCGTTGGCTTTTTTATAGCTTTAGCTTAAAGAATAAGGAGAGTGAAATATGGAAGTTTGTAAATCTCAACGATTAACTATCAGGCAATTCAAACATGATGATGCTGAATTTGTTTTAACGCTCCTCAACGAGCAAACATTCATAGAAAATATTGGTGACAAAAACGTACTAGACATAAACGGAGCGGTAGAGTATTTAAGTAATGGCCCAATGGCCAGTTATGAAAAGTATGGCTTTGGTCTTTATCTTGTAAGTTTAACTGACTCGAATACACCTATAGGAATGTGTGGGCTCTTAGGGATGTCGCAGTTAAAAACCTACCATATTAGGTGTGATAGTGAGGTCCCAGTTCAGAAGTTCACTGTTTCGTATTATTTTGGCTTCCATTTCTTCTTTTTTTAATTTAGATAGCTTTATTCCTTTTTCATAAATTTTATCGATTAATTTAACAACTGGATTCATCGCTTTCCATGTCATTGTTTTTGTCCACGCTA
>VSKX01054276.1_pt1 | contig 10216 bp, 6 predicted proteins | sample 4799481 | NCBI WGS metagenome assembly VSKX01 (sample SAMN12179537, study PRJNA552185) | sponge metagenome | biome: deep-sea hydrothermal plumes; feature: spots directly above weak diffusing fluid; material: sea water; isolation source: sponge from the Swan site of a hydrothermal vent ...
TCACAAATTAATCGTAAATTTCTAAAAAAAATATCTTCACAACACACTAATACTTTGTGAGCGAAGCAACATCTGCTCGAGGCATTTTGCAAGCGCAAGCTTGATCTGCTCGTTAAAATTGGCAGCCCCTCTCCCAATAGTCTAATTTTACAGGTAGCTACAATACCATACTTTATGACCAATTATGAAATGTAAAGACGTAAGACACGGCTCCATCTCATAAGTAAGACTTCAGTAAATATAATCATAGCAGAGCTCCAATGACAAAATAATTCATAGGGGATATCCACAAGAAGGAAATGATATCCTTATTATCACCTTTCATATGAGCTCTCTCCTTTCTCCTATAACAGGCTCGCAGCAAGAGAGATATGGGACAATTGAAGGAGGCAAGGTATTGGAGCACAGCTGCCACCTTCTGCAATATCGTGATCATACTCTTGGGTGTGGGGTCTTTAGCAGTCTTTGCGTACTACCAAATTAAATGCTCAAAATATGATCATTACAACCTATACTGTTAGCAACAATCAAAAGACTATCACTAACTGTGCTTGAACATGATGAAACTTTGTACTTTTTGTGTTTTGTGCTATTAGTTTTAAAAGTCTTTAAGCGTTGCATATAATTTTAATGGCTGAGCACCATGTATACAAAAAAAACATAACATCACGTACAGTAGTGTGCAATGCAGCACTATACTATACACAGGGCTACAGAAACTGGGTTTATCAACAACAACACTGACACTATATTATACGGTATCATAGTAATGACCAGGGTAAACATGACTTAGGAACGAGGGACTGTTTTGGGTAATTGAGGAAGCCAATTTAGTTATGTACACAACACACACATACAGGTTTTCAAAAAGGTACCTCAGATTCCGATAACTATACAGTGAGCAACAATGGTAGAAACCAAAGCTGTCTGCAGAGGAGTACCCTCTAACTAATAGTAGTATAACTTTTACAGGTATACTATACAATACGTATATGAAGTTTACGTGAACACATAAGACACGGCTCTATCTCATAAGTACGTAAAACTCTCTCATATAATTATATGCTCCTGACTTTACAATAGATATCATCTTAGCAGCTAATGACAAACTTGATATCCACAAGGAGGAAACGATATCCTTAAGAATCTTATTATCAATATTTATATAAGCCCTCTCTATACCAGGCTCGCAGCAAGAAAGAAATTGAGGAGGCAATATCTTGGAGCAAAGCTGCCATCGTTACAATATAGTGTTCACATCTCTGGGCACGTTTAGCATAGCAATCTTTGTATACTAGCACATTGCATGATCAACATAATTGTGATCGCTACTACCCATATGGTTGAACTTTTTATGTTTTGTGCGAATAGTGAACTTTCAAATACAACTTAGTCTGCATATAGTATGTACGTAGTTTAATGGCCGATGTTTTAATGAAAGCACCGATGGTGCTGGAGTGACAATACTATTCACAAGGTCAAATGTGTTGCAAAGATGTTGGGACATGAAAAGATCAAACTGACCAGAACTGAAGCATATGAAAAAGAATGGGGCATTACAATGCAGCACCAGTGACGGCTACAGGATTTGAGAAAGGGGGGGGACGAGGAAGCTCAAATGTAGCGAGTGCGAAGCCGTTTCTTTTTGTCACGCCCCCTTTTGGGTCATAATTTATTATTATTATTACAAGATACTGGCTGCATTCCTCCAAGGGCGTTACGCCCCTTGATTCCTCTTTCTACTATTCACGGTGCCTGTATTTGTAGGTTTGGTGAAGCCCCTTCAGCTCTGCAGCCCCTTCAGCTCTGCAGCCCCTTCAGCTCTGCAGCCTCCTCAAAACAACTTGACCACGTGGAATTTACCACCACCACAGCTAGCATGCACATGTACACTCTGGAGAAATTAATGCTTGTCAAACGCTCTTGAGTTAGTTCAATGGCGTGCATATAAGTTACCTACAGTACAGCTACTAACTAGCCTAGTGTAGGCTAGATCTAGCACCTTTATTCAGACAAAGGAGTAAATGAGCCATGATACGTACGTACAAGATATTATCATTGTGACAAACCACACTGTTTTCCAGTTCGTCCCGAGTGCCTAGAACGCTGACTGCCTCTTTATAGCATTTGCAACTGCAAAGTTGACTTGTAACAAAATACTGCTCGACTAAAGACCTGGCTACCCTACTTTTCTAGCTTTGACTAGTACTATCTTTTTGCTTGCTTTTACTTGGTTGTCAATGAATGTTTTGATGGTTGCAACGCAGAGCTTTGTTCCGCCCGCACATGTGCAATAGAGTCAGATGCCTCGAAGGCAAGCAGGACAATATATTGTTCTTAACCACAGTACACATCATAGGCACTGCGGTTGTCATAATAACATGATATATTAACCTCTCTAGCCATTTCTACACACAGGTTCACAATAATATGATGTTTACGGTCGTAACACGGCGCAAAAATAATAGAATTCAACGAACGCCTTCACAGAGCTCACATATTGCGTTATATTATTGTGAACTCTCAATAATATGTGGATTTATAGGACGATAATCACACATCCATTTATGAGCATGTAGCTATTTAGAAACCATCGACAAAAGAAAGAATTTTGAGGGGCAAAACTTTCGCGAATTGGCTATCAAAAGACTTTCACGATTTTCGTTTTGTGCAGAACAGGCTTATTGTAATGACGTCAATACACACTCTAATTGTGGATTAAAAACTTTCGCTGACAGGGTTTCATTTGTGAAAAACGCGAAAGTTATAGTCCTCGAAACATTCTAGCTACGTATATGGTACATGATGTGGACATTTATAAACTTCTTCCTTCTCTAATAGACATGAACGTTTAAAAACAATGGACAAATTGAGAAAGCAAAATGTTTCAGTACAATGGCCATTGTCCTCACTGTAATAGGTGTGACAGGAGGACTGGGAACATTTCTCGCTTACATTATATCGGTGGGACTGAATAATTATTATATTACTCGGCAAGGTACGTATGAATCAGAATGCTAAATATACTGTGCTCATGCAAGCACGTACGTAATGAAACTTCATGTAAATGTACTTTTTAACCTTTTACCAACACCTATGTTACCATGCACACCATATTGTATAATTATATTTACACAACACTGTCAGGCACAATAAAAGTTCTGCATCAATCTCACTAACTACATGTCGTTTATTTCTTTTAATATAAGACACAATTATAAACTCATTAGATCCCACTTGAGAGTGTTTCCGTTTATCACAATGGAGCGAAGTTTAGCACCCGAGGTAGAATTAAATAATTAACACTAGTATGGTACTGATATCTGTACTGGTGATTCTGCTGGTTGGTGGCCTAATGCGTGATACTGTGTGTGTATCTCACTGCCCAATGTTGGTGCGCACGTGGACTACAGTTCTTTAGTCAGCACACACATATGCTGAACTGAAGGTATGTCCACTCTCCTGTGCAGGCTGCATGATGACGACACGTGTGAATAAACCACTAAGTCTCTTACACATAGTACCGTGATATAGAGGGAAATTTCCGTTTCAGGCCGTTGGGAACGTATTTTCAGGCCTTGCAAACGTATTTTCGTGGTATTATTTTCATTCTGCGGCCTAAGCACATCATTGCAGTAGCTTACTGTCTGTGGCTACTATTACAATGTCCAGATTTTCGTGGGTTAATTTTTCGCTTTTGGGATCTCCGTAACGAAAGAATGAAACCAACGAAAATTTTCCGCTATATAGTAAAGTATAGCCAGCTTAACAGTTATAGTGGGTGGGTTTATACATATATTGCAGTTAACACAAATAGAGTCTCACATGGACACAATATGTTACATTGTGCTAATTCATACAGTTACAGCTTTAGTGCCTCCCCTACACACTCAACATGGCATCAGTTTCACAACAGCATGAAGAATGTAAGTGGGTGTTGGTGTATTGAATATCAACTTTAAGCATTGTTCCTGGTAGTGTTTTGTTCATGCCATGTAGAACACTGACAGTTATGTTTAGCATAAGCATTAATTGTGTCTTAAAGAATGGCTAATATTCAAGAACTACCACCACCAAGTAAGTATACATCACATGATCTAATCAACACCAACCCCTCAGTATTGTGCACTGCAATCATTATGTTAAAACATACACAGCTTATGAGTTTGTTACGAGAGAGAAATTAATCACAGATGAGCCACCTCGTAAGTTTCTCCATGCTATATACAGTTAACATAACGCATGCATGTTGTGTAGTCTCAGTCCTTAGATGTGTGCACATGCATGATTCTACTACAACTGCTGCATGTTTGATCACGTATAGCTTATGAGGAGTGCCTAGCCGCACGAGAAAACGGGGTGGAGTCAACAGAAAATGGGTGTGGCACTACAGCCCACACAGTTTTATTTACAGCAGAGGTGGGTTACTTAGTTACTCTAACACAGACCACACATTTGACTCGTATCCGATTATTATCATGACCTTTACCTTCAAAAATACTAACCTGCTCACACAAAGTCTGTACTAACTTTCACTTTAAAGTGTGATGCTGCCCAAGTTCAACCTGAGAGGATGCTGTGGGTGTCGTTAGTTATGACACTGGTGTGTCTGCTATGGTGCTCCTGGCCATGCAGTATGAGTGCCTTTTATCTGGCCAGTAAGGTAAAGAGGCTGATGTGTATTAAATGTGAATACAGTATGCATCGCTAAACAGTTTTTTCCTTAATTAGAGAAAATGGGAATATCCTATAGGCAAGCATCAATATACACCCACACACATGTACACACATCTCTCACAACACCACTCACTCACATATCTCACAACACCCACCCACACACATATCTCACATGCTGACAGGCACTAAAGGCCAAGAATAAAGGTGAACATAGAAAGACAAGAATGCTAGTGCATTATGCCATCTTGCTCAACATTTTATCTCTCGCCTTTGGACTAATAACTCTTAGTATTACAATAGTCTCTTCAGTGATGGGCCTACCACAATCACACTAGTTCACGTGTTCTCAGTTGCATGGTACGTACATTAGGTTTAGAAATACATAACTTGGGGTAAAGAATTTTTTTTTTCAAATGGCATTTGAATAATAATTATTATGTTTGGCATTTGAACGCAAGTGCACACAAACTGATATCAACACTACAGCTGTCCAAATCAATAGGTTGTATACCAAGTGCCATCATCGCCTCATAGTCTCATTTTTGCTGTCATGCATTACGACAGACAGTCAATTAGTTGTAGCTTTCCTCGATTTTGAATTAATATTCTTTACACAATTACATGTACACTGTACCATTATACACACGCTTGTGTTGTTAAATCATTCCTACCAAGTGATATATACGTGTATAATATATTATACTCACACTTGTGTCGTTGAATCAGGTGATAGCAGGTAATTTTCGAACAGAGAGAAACGAAACAAAATCTTAACCCACGAAAATCTTGATAATCGTTTAAAACTAATGTAGCCGCAGATAGTAAGTAAGCTACTACAATTACGTGACTCACGACCGATGAATAAAACCAAGACCGTGAAAATATATCGAGGCTTCAAATTTTTTTTATACTCAACGAAAATGACCTACAACATGCACCCACTTGCATGATACGAAGGGTTCATCGTAGTACGCAATGTGCAGTGTATGAACTGCATATACGTACTGTACCACAAAGTTCGAGGGAAACAAAAAACTGGTGCAGATTTGAACCCCACAGAGCTACACGTACATGTGTACGCAATCGATATCATGTATACACTACACTAACAACTAGACAAGGACCCTCATCTCTGGCCGGGAATGTGCGTGTGTAGAGGGTTCACCTGGGACTGAGTGCTGGAGGCGTCTCCAAGTATTTGGACCACTCCCCGACAAGCATTGTGCACTGCCATCTCGCTGATTGCCGTACTGTACCTATAGGAGGCAAGCATCAACACAGTAATCAACGAAGTCTTACACTAACACTGTTTCTACAACACAACAAAGAAAGTTGTCTTTGTCACTTTCACTTGCATAAAATTATGGGCGTACTCAGCAAGAATATGTGCTTTCAGGTGAAACTTTGGGTTAAAGGGTGCACATAATTATATTCTTTGGGAATGGGCTTACTTTCGAGTGAGCACGATACTACTATAATTTTGTGCTCTGAAACTCGCTATACGGTACTTGCTCTAGGAATCAATTAACACAACCCAACGAAGTCTTGCAGTAATATAAGGTGCATGAGATTTGGTTAAGCAGAGCACAAAATTACGTGCTCACTCGAAAGTAAGCCCATTTTCAAAAAAATGCACATCCTTCTACCCAAAGTTTTACCTGAAAGCACCAGGTCCTATTGTATGTAATCTTGCTGTCCATAATTTTATGTAAGTGGAAGCGTGAAAGTGACAAAGACAACTTTTTTTTTATTGTGTTGTAGAAACTGTTGCTTAGAGCATGAACAGTATAGCGAGTTTGGGACGAATATTTCGTGACATGCACTAATACGGAAATTTTGAATAATTAACGTTCGTGGACATAACAATCCTGTGCTTCAGCAATAGCAGCTCCACCATTTGCTATATTCATTCCCCGCACAATTTCGCAAAGTTTAATTTTGTGCTTTGCTCTAAATCCACGAAATGTCATTTACCACAAAAATCCTGCTATACGGCATACACATGTTCATAACATACGTTTCTAGGTATCGTTTCTTGAAGTTGGCCCACTTGGTCCAATATGAGGGTACGCAATCTCGTAGTAGTGCAATGACTTTTGACCTTACAAGTCGTTCCTCCTCCTCGTCAGGTGACCAGCCACATGTAGTGACGTCCCAGGGTAGGGCTTGATGACGACTAATATCCAGGAGTGAGGCCACACAGTTCTCGAGAAACTTCCCAGCAATCTGTCAACATAAATCAACATGACAAGCAGGTCACATATAGTGGCTGGGTATAGGGTTTAACTTTGTTTCAAGCCTTGAAAACATATTTTTGTGGTCTTATATTTTGTCATGTAATCATAGTAGTTTACAGCTACTTTTCGAATGTCTAAAAATTCGTTTTGGCCCTCTCTGTGTTAACGAAATGAAACTAGTGACAATTTCCTGCTATATTACCCACTCAAACATGCAGTCACTGTAATAGGAAGAGGACGAGTATAGGCACATTCAAATTACCTAGCTGCTGGACCACTCCCAACATACCTCTGGTCGTAACTCCGCCCTTTCATACAATGTGCGCACCATATCCTCTCTCCGAGCAAGGGCTGTCTGGATAAAGTCCACCTTGAGCAACACTTGTAGCTCAGAGAAGCTGTGCCACAGAATACAGTGGGACGCCTGTAGAGTAGGAACTCGATTATAACACGAAATGGCAGGTAAACATAATTATGTTTACATTATTATTATGTATGTAGACATTATATATACAATAAAAGCTACACCAAGAACACCGTCATAGCACATTCCTATCGCTACCTTAGACTAACTGCCTGCTAGTACATGCGGGCCTTCTCTGAGTATGAGCGCCCAACGTTCAATGAACATTTCTATGGATTCCGTTCATTTCCGGATCCGGAAAAATGTATGACGTAATCTTGACGTATGTACGTATAGTAGCTAGCTAACTCGTTCGTGACACAAACGAGTGACAGTGGCTAAAGTAGAGTCTACTGGAGTCTATAGGAGCAAAAGAGATGCAGCTCTGTGGGGATGTAAGAACCGTTAGCGTTCATACACGCGGCGGGAAAAATCCCAAACGAAGGGAAAAACCCCGTTCCGTCGTCCGTAATTTCTGTCTGAAGAAGCAGCAATGGTAGTAGCTCACTTTGAGACGCACGCTTGGACTGTTAGGAGCTTCATAGAACTCTAGTTTTTTGCAGAGAGGTGGACGAAAGGTAAAAGTTTTATATTAAGAGTTTTAAACAATTTTTTATTTTGTTTTTATTTTTGCTATTTCATTACCGCATTAATGGTCGTTTTCATAGGCCCTGTCACATATTGTACACGTACACTACTATACAGTGTATATATATAATCACTTTCTCCCAATCAGTATGATCTACAGTCAAAGCCTATAAGTTGTTAGACGACAAGTATACCAGAACAATCAACTACAGTCAGCACACCTAGTACAATGCTCACCTTAATAGAGGCAGCTAGTCTGACAGACACCACTTTTGCATTCAGGTTATCTATCTCAGTGTCAGGAAGGGGTCGGATCTTGTAGATGAGGATTTTCCCCTCAGGACGAGGAATTGGCCCAGGAGGAAGTGGTGGACGTGTGGCAGTGGGTGGGGGCTCAAACATAGGGTGTGGTGGAAACCGAGGAGCCATGTTCACAGGGGGACGTGGTGGGTACATATTCTGTATAGGGTGACCAATCTGTGGGGACGGTCCCCTAGGAGGGGGATATATCATTCTTCGTGGGGGAGGGTTAGGGGTACGAAACCCTGGGTTGTGGGGAGGTGGAGCTCGGGGTGGGAAGGTTTTGGCTAAATCATTACTAGAGAGGTTTTCCATCATCTGCATCTTAGTATCGTAGGAGTCGAGAGGAGCAAGATGTGTGGCTATCCTGCTCCCAAACACACTTTCCCCATTCATTCTCTTCATGGACCTGCACAGAGGCAGACAAAGACAGAAAAAAAAACTATGTTTCAGGATTTGGACTAATCACAGAAATCTGATTCTTTTACAGTCTCTGGGCTACCGTTCGGTTGAGACTTGAGATTTGGATGTAGTAAAATCGTGAACTAAAATTAATGTGAACAAGACCATTCGAAGCTACTTACAGAATTCGAAGGGAAACCTTGATTCGTGGTAAAATCGACATTTCCAACTCTAGTACCAGATGTGAAGTTTATAAATAAGGGCTCTGTTATACAAAAGCACAAGCTAGAGCAAACTAGTAGCTCAAATTACTAGTACACCAAAACTATTTGTACACTCTTCTTGCCTCGTACTATTAGATTGAGTCTCTGCTCAACGACACATAGGCTAGATACTGTACTGGATGAGAAATGCAATGGATAATTTACTGAAATGTACATAGGTATCCAGCATTCCATAGTATCTGAGGAAAATAGTCAGCGCATGTTCTAGCAATCAATACCAAGCATAAATACAATAGGCCTGGAGCCAGAGCTTGGCATACATGTGATCGAAAGAGTTCCAGTGGTCTGGTGACTGAGTATTGTGATAAACGCTCACTCACTTGATGGCTAGCTCATTGCTTCGATAGAGTATCCTGGCTGTCCCGCGATCTGGGTCCACCTTGAGCACCTTTCCTCCACAATTGTCAGACAGTTGGTCTAGACGGTTCTTGATCCTAGCTATGGGAGCCCCTTGGGGAATCTTGGTAATTATTAGGATACGGGATTGAATCTGCATGTGTGTGTACGTATGTGAGTGTGTGTGTGAATGTGTGTGTGAGTATGTGAGTGAGTGTGTGTGTGTGTGTGAGTGTGTGTATGTGTGAGTGTGTGTTGTGTACTCACCCACCCACACACACATTCGTGTGTGTGGGTGCATAGGTGTACACATGCAAGGAAGTGTGTAAGGCAACACTCCTTCTAATGATGGTCATAGGCACATGTATGTAATTGGAGCAGTATGTCGATTATCCAGACCGCTTTAGGCACAGACTATTTCTGGATAAGTAAATTTGTCCGGACAAGTGAAGTGATGGATTTAGGGGAAGGACATGACTTAGATATATAAGTCATAGACTAAAGTCTACTCACGTTCATCTGGTCCCCGGAAGTAAAACGTACACTATTTATATTCACTGATACACGTAAAACGTAGTGATATTTATGCCTCGAAGCGTAGCCGCTCGAGGGATACGGTAAAGCTGAATGTGTGTGTGTTTGGGTGTGTGTGTCTGTCTGTTCGAGCTGCCAGAATCTCATTTGCCAGAGTCACTTCTGTCAGAGCCTCCCTTCTAATTAACCCGAGGTCGTGCCGCGACCAGCAGGTTATATAAGTGCTGAGAGACGTTGGCGCATAGTCTTGGACGAGAGCAATGGCCGGGAGTGGCTAAACCGGAGCCTGGATGATCGCGCACTTAAACCTAGCTTTCTTGTGTGTCGATCATTACTTATACGTATTTACAACTGAGGTGATCCCTTACCGGAAACAATGGAACAGGGTCACTAAAGTAGAAAGCTAGAATTATGATTTTGCCCTATGGCTCATATCAGTAACTGTTTCTTCATCA